>ERZ807291.3766-NODE-3766-length-20960-cov-42.651184_pt1 | contig 20960 bp, 12 predicted proteins | sample MGYA00521257_ERZ807291 | MGnify/ENA primary metagenome ERZ807291 (study PRJEB31413, sample SAMN03169783) | marine metagenome | biome: Marine; feature: Water; material: Subsurface seawater | place: North Sea | collected 2011-04-28 | depth 1 m m ... | reverse complement strand
TATACTTTATTAAACACTAATAGAAAAATATGATCACAGAAAATCAACATTCAATAGTTATAAAAATTGGTAACGGTAGAGAATACACAATGGCAAAAGAGGTGCTCTTTTATGAAAAACCTTGGGGTGACAAAAAAGTCTACGACATGATTCAGCACGCAGCAACAAAAACTTGGTTTAACCAACCGTTGAAGGAATTTTTAAAAGAGTACTTAATTCCACTGGCAGATCGAATGGAAGTGGAGGTCGATGTAGAGATACTTGACAATTCTCTGCAACCAGAGATAGATGATGACCTACCTTATTTCGATTTGTTTAATTTATAATTTTATCGATTAAAAAAGAAGTTTCAATAAAACTCTTCCGAGAGAATTCGAAGTTCGATATTTCAATAGAGTTATCTACTAAGCGAGACTCAAGTACTTTTTGTATTTGAGTCTTTTTTATTTCAACATTATAAGCATCTTTAAATGAGTTGGTTAGGTCAAAAATCATATTCATTTTGCTGGTTCGACATTCTTTGTAATTTTTAAGATTTATTACTGAGGTTCTTAATAAATAAATTACAATTTCTGAGTCCCTTTGGTTTTTAGAAGACTTTCTTTTTTGCCCGTAGCTGAATTAGGGTCTTCGTAACCTGAATCCTTAAAGACATCTTTTGCCCAAATCTTATGTAAGTCATTAAGTTCTTTTACTATTTCCGGATGTTGTGAGGAATGATTTATTTCTTCAGGATGTTCATCCTCTAAATTTGCTAAATAATATTCAGGCATTTCAAACTCCATTTCAGGGTGTATAGAATATTTACCTGTAGTATCATGTCCATTATAGATTAATTTCCAATCCCCTTTTCTTACAGCCCACATGTCTTGCCACATCCAGTGTAGTTCTTCGTGAGGAGATGCTATATCATTAGATTTTATTACTTCAACAATACTTTTTCCATCAAGTTTGTTTTGTGGAAGCGGGATATCCAGTATTTCACAAATTGTTGGTAGTATGTCTAAATTTAAAATGACTTGATTTCTGGATTCTCCTTTTGGAAAAAGTTTAGGATAGCTGATAATTGCAGGAACACGCAATCCACCTTCAAAAAAGCTACCTTTTGCACCTCTCCACTTTCCAGTGTAACCACCTCCGCCATTACCACCATAACTCATGTCCCAATTATAATAATCTTCAGTTGAATGGCCATTGTCACTCATGTAAATTATAATGGTATTATCTCTTAAATTTAAGGCATCTAATTTATCCAATACCTGTCCTATACGGTTATCAACAGTCGTAATCATAGGAGCATAGGAGTTTCTTGGCCATTTTAAATTTTTATATTGATCTATAAAAGTTGAATCTGGTTGTTCTGGGTAATGGGGTAAATTGAAAGGGAGATATAAAAAGAAGGGCTGATCTTTATTTGTTTCTATAAATTCATTGGCTTCAGCTACTTGCATGTCAGGAAAATACTTTCCATTTTCAAAAATTTCTTCCTTTCCTCTGTATAGGTCATGAAATTGTGGCTTTTGCCATTTGGCATGTAAAAACTTATGTGAATAATAATCGATAAAACCGCCTCTAAATCCAAAAAAGACATCAAATCCTTGGTCAAGAGGACCGTGATTCATGGTTGCACCTAAATGCCATTTCCCTATTAGTCCTGTTTTATAACCGTTTTCTTTTAAATGTTCAGCAATTGTAATTTCCTTAAGATCCATCACCCTTCCTACTTGATCGTTAGGGTTACACGAAGTCCATTGGTTAACGCCACTTCTTTGTGGTGCTCTTCCAGTTAGTAAAGCTGCACGTGAAGGGCAACATACGGTATGCGAATAGGCTTGTGTGAATTTTACTCCTTGAGTCGCTAATTTGTCTAAAACAGGTGTGTTAATATCTTTTGCACCATAACATCCAGCATCTAATGTACCTTGATCATCTGTATAGATCAATAATATATTTGGTCTATTTTCTGGTCTGATTGCTAATTCTAATTTAGCGGTTTTGTCTGCTTGTGTATTTGAACTACAAGAAAGCATGCCAAAACTTAGTATTAGCAAATTAATTTTAAGTACGTTTGTTATCAAAGCCTTCATGATTATAGTGGAGGGAAGTATTCTCAAGTATTAATTTTAGATGATGATAGGAATCGTTATTAAATGTTGGTTTAGTTATTAGAGTCCACTCTTTTTAACTTGATTAAATGCTGTTTCATAGATATCGTTAAATTCCATATGTGGGGAATCTTCGCGTATTTTTTTAACTTTATTTAATACCTCATCCCTGATTCCGAGTGAGTGAGCTTCGTATAACCAATCTTCAGCTTTCATTCTTGTTATCTAATTTTTGAATTTCCGCTCTTAGTGTATACTTATCGTCTTTGTGTTTTTAGTAAGAGCGTTGAATTCATTTTCTTTACGGATAGAAATTGCACTATCTCATCAGTTCGATTTAGTGCATTTTGTTCTGCTTTTGATTGAGAGAAAGTAGATGAGGTAATAAACAGTATGCTAAATAAAAGACTATTTATATCAAATACTAACTTAACAGAATTAAAGAAGATTTAATTTTTAGATTTATTTCTTTTTGATTTTAAATAATCATTGTATTTTGATTTGAAATAATCATGGAATTTATTCATTTTTTCACCTCCTAAAATGTCTCTTAATCTTCTATTGTATATTGGACCTAGTTTTTCAATTTCCGCTTTTCGTGTATTCTTATCGTCTTTGTATTTTTTTCTAAGAACGTTGAATTCATTTTCTTTTTCAAGAAGAATATCGTAAACCTGAACATTTTCAGTTTTTGTTAATTGTAAGATTTCTGTTAACTTTTCTGTATCTTTTTTAACAGAGTCTTCTACTTTTGATTGAGCATTTACAGAATAAGAAAGAATGAATCCAAATAATAATAAGTAAGCTTTTTTCATGGTCTAAAGGTTTAAATTAGTTTATAATAAAGCAAATTTAGTTTCATAAAAAGAAAATTACATCACCAATTGTAGCATATTGTAACACAAATATTTCTCCTTTAGTAAAAAACTACCTATTATTTATTTTAGAGTTTTTGTAAAAAACTTAATACCTTCATAGCATAAATTCTATCCATAGAAACTCAGGGCTTTTGTTTTTTTTAATTGATTCAAAACTAGGTTGTATTTTAAACTCAATAAGACTTGATTGCAAGTCTTTAGCTTCTTGAAAATTCACTATTTCATCATGTGTTGGAATCTGTGTATTTCTTGGATACCATTCACCAAATGTTAAGGTTCGGTATAGGCGCTCCAATGGAATTATAATTACAAACTTAGCATCTTGAAATCAATTTGGAGTTTCATTTTGATTGGCTAGTAACTCCCAAGTTTTATTGTAGACTATATTCTCTTTTTCTTGAGAGGATGTTTTTTTACTGGAACAGGCAAAAAATATATACTTGATATTAGAATAGTTGATTTATTGATGAAAAGTTTTATAATTTAATTAACTTTTGGCGAATGGTTAGATCTCTTTCTCTCTTTTTCGGCCTTTTTGTTAAGTTCTTTTGGTGATATGTCAAAAAGAGAACCAGACAATTTAGAATAACGAGGTTGTTTATCCTCAGAAGGCAATGCATTAACTATGTTTCGAAACTTCACCAAGGCGTGCTGGACGTCTTCAGATGTTGAATTTAATAAGTTATTTACTTCTTTTATGTCCTTTTTCAAATCGTATATTTCAGTTATTTGCTGCAAGGTATCGACAAACACTTTATATCTTTCGCCTCTAAGGGCTCTGTCTCTAAATTTATGTACATTTTTTACGCGTCCATTGTCAATTCTGGCTGGCAACGATCCCATAGTTAAAATCCAATCGCGATCGCTTTTGTCTTTTTTTCCTAATATCAGGTTTTTAAATGATTTGCCATCAAATTGAAATTCATTGGGTAATGTTGCACCTCCTAAATCTGCAAATGTTGGAAGTAGATCACTAAAATCAATCAGAGCATCAGTTACTTTTCCTGAAGGAATTTTTCCAGGCCAATTGACAATGAATGGTTCGTTTACACCATTTTCCGTTAAATAAGTTTTACCACCCCTAACTGTCCTCCCATTTATATGTCCAATAATATTCCCTGAGGTGCCATTATCTGTAGTCCAAACAATAATCGTGTTGTCTCTTATTTCTAGATCTTCTAGGGCAGTTATTAGCTTCTTTAGAATTTGATCGGTATAATTGACCATTGCTTTGTGCTTATCCATTTTTGAAGTTATATTTGGCTCTGTTGGAGTAGTGGTGAAAGGTCCATGAGGTAGACACATTGGGTAATAAATCATCATTGGATTTTTTTTATTTTTCTTCATAAAATCAATAATGAAATCGGTGAAAATATCTTCCCCAAATTTTCCTTTATAAGTTTTACTGCCATTTTTTGTGTGAATATATGGATTCCAGTATCTTTCTTTGCTTTTTTCTATATTTCCGCCTTCACCTCCAGTCCACATGCAATAGTCATCAAATCCATGTGAAACCATGGCTTCAGGTTGTAATCTAAAATCATTAATTTGCCATTTGCCAGCTATACAAGTTTTATAACCTGCTTTCTTCATGATTTTAGCTATACTTGGATTTTTTTCAGAATCAAAATTAGCTCCATGTCCCCATCTAGGGACATCATAATGATTTACCCAACCATGACGAAATGGATATTGTCCAGTCATAAAAGTAACTCTGGATGGAGTACATTGCGGCATTGACCATGCATTGTTAAATTGCATTCCAGTTTTAGCTAATAAATCTATATTAGGAGTATCAATATCATCTGCATTGTATTGGCTAACCCATTCTTTACCCATATCGTCTAATAAAATAAACAGGATGTTAGGCTTTTGATATTGTGTGTTAATAGTTACATGTTTAGATTTTGTGTTCCCACAACTAATCAATAAAATTGTTGTTATAACAATTAGAATACTCTTTATTGACGTCATAATTTTAATACGATTCATTTTTTTTAAATGCGGTTGTTATTTTTTTAAAACCTGAACATAATAGGCTCCCATATCGACTTCATCTCCTGTAAAACGGGTCATTAACCTTTTGTCTTTTCCTGCTTCCAAATTAACTTGAAAGTTAATACTTGTGTCCGTTTCTTTAATGTGCTGTTCCATTTTCTCTCCATCAATTTCTATAATTGCTTTATGAATATTTAAAGCTTTTCCCTCAAGGCTCTCATTGACACTTGTTCCTTTTAAAGCAGGTCTTTTTTCCATTCCAGAAGTAATGGGAAGTTTCATTGATAGTGGCCACCTACTCAATGTAATTTCATAAATTCCTGTAGATTCAATATCCAACACCCAAAAACCATTTCCTTGTAGACCACTTCTAATATGTTTGTGGTTCCAAGGAACTTGTGTGTCGGAATGCCAATCGTGGCTAGTTAAATTAACAGGATTCTCTTTGGGTGAACCAATTCCAATAGCGGGATATTTTTCAAAATCTATAGAAACATCGTCCCACCACTCTTCATACGTTTTTCTGAATTTTTTAACTTTCTTTGGTTCTTCTAAAGCAACATCATTCGTCTGACTAGGATCATCCACCATATTATATAATTCTTTCCCATTTACCAGTCTCCAATTATCAGACATCACAGCACTTTTTCTCCATTTTATAGGGTGTTCAACTCTTTGCGAATCTGTTATCAATAATCTTTCTGACCAATCTTTACTTGAACCATTAATTAAGGGCATCAAGTTTTTACCATCGAAATTAATCGGTTCATTTAATTTAAGTTCACATAATGCTATCAGTGTAGGTAAAACATCTATATGAGCTGAAATATTATTAATATCTTTTCCCGCTTCTAGTTTTCCGTTAGGATATTTGATAAAAAAGGGTACTCTATGACCGCCATCATATTCGCTATTTTTTTTACCTCGCATTCCAGCATTAAACGCTTTAATATTTTTAATTTTCTTGTCCCCCATTGAAGAGCCATTATCGGTCATAAAAATAAGAATGGTGTTATCTGCAATTCCTAATGATTCAAGTTTTTTGGTTAAGATTCCAATATTGTCATCAACATTGGTAATCATTCCATAAAACTCATTCGATGGAACATTTTTAATTCCTTTATAGGGTTCACTATACTTATTATCTACATAAAATGGACCATGTGGCGCATTTGTAGATATGTAACAGAAAAACGGATTGTCTTTTTGTATCTCTATATATTTAATGGCTTCTTCAAACCAGATATCAGTGCAGTAGCCTTTATATTCCTCTAACTTTCCATTATGAGTATAAGTATCATTGTAGTAATCATTATCAAAAAAATCGGGTGTTTGTCCAACCCCTCCAGCTCCATGTATTAGCACTTCTTGAAAACCTCTGTCTTGCGGTCTAAAAGGATAGTTATCTCCCAAATGCCATTTTCCAAAAATAGCCGTATGATATTCATTTTCTTTAAATACATCGGCTATAGTTACTTTATCTTTTCTTAAAAGTGACCTTCCCCCAATGGTATGCCAAACACCAGTTCTATTTGTATAAAGCCCTGTCATTAATGCTGCCCGTGTTGGAGCACATGTTGGGCTCACATGAAAATTTGTAAACCTAACGCTCTCTGAATGAAGCTTATCTATGTTGGGTGTTTTTAAGATCGTATTTCCATGACTAGCTAAATCTCCATAACCCTGATCATCGGTCATAATAAGTATAACATTAGGTCTTTTTTCTAGATTCTCTTGTGCCTTTACACTATCTGTACCACAAATAAAGTACACCACAAACAATAGAATTTTAATATTTAATTTCATATTTAAAAATTTTAATACACTAGTTAACTGTAAAGCTCCAAACGTTTCCTTTTTGAGTTCCGTTCTTGGTAACTTCATCTATTCTCCAATAATAGGTTTCTCCAGCATTTAATTTTCCAGGAGAATAGATATTATTTTTTTGTCTTCCTTTAAACTCAGGTGAGTTTTTGGATGCATTTTTTACAGTGTCAAAATCTCCACCAATATATATATCGCTTGAGTAAGCTTTATAAGCCGTTAGCCACATTAAATCTGCGTCAGTTTTAACTGTTTTAGATTCAGTAGGAGGAACTGGAGTTGAAGCTATTTTATCTTTGAAACCTGGAATCCAATAATTTAGATCGCCAAACTCATAAGCTCCAATATCTGGGGCTTTTCCTAAATATGGGATTTCTTTTCCTTCAATAAGTGCTCCTTTATCTACTAAGTCAGAGTTTTTTTTAGGTCTAAAGTCTAAATTATCAGGATCTCTTAATTGACTTCTTATATCAGCATTTTTAAAATTACCAGACCAGTTATGGTCAACTATTCCAGGAACTGGATAATCTTTACCTGATTTTGTTCTGTGCCCTGAAAATTTATTAGATATATTGTTTCTGGTAATTGTCTCGTAGTTTCTACCTTGAATAGGTAGATTACTAGACACAATTAAATCATTTAAACGATTATCAAAACTTAAATTGTTATAAATAAAATGTTTGTCTCCTTTAAAGAAAATTCTATTAGTTTTCCAGGCAACATTATGGTGCATATTTCCATTCTCACCCCAAGTAGAATTTGGAATATTCGAATTATCATAACGCAATCCTTGTTTTACTGAATTATGTACCCAATTATAACGTGTTTGAGATTGATCTTGCTCTTTAGCACTTATTTGAATGAGTGATCCGTCATTCTGTAAATATCCTGAACGAGACAAATTATTTAATTCAATAGTATTTCTAACGCCTGCTTTATACATTTCAGAAGTTCCGGCAGTATGTACAGTATTTCTTCTAAACAATAAATCAGTTGATCGTAACATGTTTATGGTATACCCTCCTTTATATGTACAGCTATAATCAATGGAATGCATATAATTATTCTCAACTATATTATTTGATCCATTCATATTAATTACGGGTCCATCCATATATTCAAATTTGCAATTTCTAACAATGTTAAATGCTTTGCTATCAAACTTTCTCATTATCATAGAAGTTACATTTATTTCAGATAGATCATTTAACATCCGCTTTGAATAACTTGGGTATTCGAAATTGCAATTTTCAACAGTTATATGATTACTTTCATAAGTATTAAAAGTTGTTCCAAAGAAATTTATCCCTTCAATTTTTATGTGCGATGAGTTTTGAATATCAAATGCATAGGATTGTGTTTTTCCTTTAATTTCTAATCCTTTAGGATGTTTTCCTTTAGGAGTCCAAAGATAAACCGTCTTGTTTATCGGATTGTAGAACCATTCATTTTCTTCATCCAACAATCCTAATTTACCTTCTAAAAAATAGCCGTGTTTTTTTACTTTACCTTCATAGCTGAAATGTACTTTTATGCCTTTTCTTTTAGTGTCGTATTTAAAATTATCAGAATTGGGGGTATGCTCAATTACATTAGATTTAAAAGTTTTAAATGAACCTGAATTTACAATAATAATTGCTCCTGTTAAATCTTGGTTTATCAAAGCTAATCCTTTATTGAAGTGATGTCCATAACTACTTTTTTCTTTTTCAGGCCAAGCCATTGATTTGGTTTTATCCCAAACGGATCCATCATACCAATTTCCATTTGGCCATCTGGCGGAAGTCATACTTTTTTTATCTACGAATAATTGCCAAATATCTTTTTTGATTTTAGCTTTATAAATATTGCCTTCGTGCTTCGTCCAAGTTGTTTTAATCAATTCGGTTCCATCTAAAACAACATTTTCATTCTTATAAGCCTTAAATGTTATAGGTGAAGTATAAGTTCCATGGGTTTCATTCAACGTGATTATTTCATGATAAAATCCTTCTCGAATATAACAAATATCACCAGCTTTCATTTTTTTTGAAGCTTTTAAAATTGTTTTAAAAGGCTTGTTAAAAGTTCCAGGATTTGAATCTTCTCCTTTAGTTGATACATAATAAGAGGCAACTGCCATCGGTACTTTTTTATCTTTAGATTTATTCTTTTTTGATTTTAAATACTCATTGTATTTTGATTTGAAATAATCATGGTATTTTTTCATTCTTTCTTTTCCTAGAATGTCTTTTAATTTTCTATTGTATATTGGATGTAGTTTTTCAATTTCCGCTCTTAGAGTATCCTTATCGTCTTTGTGTTTTTTTCTAAGAACGTTGAATTCATTTTCTCTTTCAAGAAGAATATCGTAAACCTGAATATTTTCAGTTTTTGTTAATTGTAAGACTTCTGTTAATTTTTCTGTATTTTTTTCAGCAAAGTTTTCTGCTTTTGATTGAGCATTTATAGAATAAGTGAGAATGAACCCAAAGAATAATAAGTATACTTTTTTCATGGTTTAATAATTTAAATTAATTTAAAAAAATCAAATTTGGTTTGATGAAAAGAAAATAATATTACTAATTATAGCATATCATAATACAAATATTTCACCTTTAGTAAAAAACGACCTTCTATTATATTGATAACGTGAGAACCTCTTTTCAACTCCTCTATTTTTCGCTGTTACAATGACACCTTTTCTGAAGTTAATTTGTCTGCCTTTGTTGTTTAAGGCCTCTTGTAACCTATAACATCCATACATTTCAGGGCTAACATCATCCAATATTGTCAAAATAATGTTTTGTTGTTTGTGCTTGTAAACTTGTAAATCCTAAACAAGTTATAGAAAACAGTAATAAGATATTTTTCATTTAAATTTAATTTTATCGGAAGTTATATGTTACCAGAAATCATATATTTCTTGTCCGGCTCTATTTCTATGGAAATTAGGTTTTCTTCCATCCACATCCTGTAAATTATATTTCATGTATTTTTTAGGGAATTCAGCTGTTTTTAAACCAATTTTAGACATGTCAATTTGTTTGAATCCTAATTTTAATGCTGGAGATTCAGGTTTTAGTTTAAAGTTTGCATTTGCAACATCTTCAAATAATGGATCAGCGGTGATGCTATTTTTTTCAATTCCAGTTTTTCTTTTGTTTTCTATATGTTTTTTTGCTTGTTCAACATTTTTAGCACAGTAAAAAATATTAGTATCAACAGCGCAATCTTCTGGCTTAGAAATTCCTTCGGAAGCTCTGTAAGAAATATTATAATATCTAATTGCATATAATGATTCATAAAAAATATTATGTTGAACTTTAGAACCGTAGTCTGCCTCTTCGTCAGGATATGAAGCAAATCTAATGGATTCTCTAGAGCTACAATCAACCATAATATTATTTACAATATGGTTATATCCTTTATGAACAATTCCTGACACATTTGCCATATAAATAATATTGTTTTCAAAAGTTGTACCGCGTTGCCAATCATCAGTTCTCATTACTCCTGAAGCGTGGCTTGTTATGTGATGTGCAAAGTTATTTCTCATAATATTTCCTTCACCTGCACCTGAAACGTTTAACGCTGAACCATCAGCTAATTCTTCCAGTGCTCTGTATACCTCATTGTTTTCAACTATGTTATTTTTAGCATGTAAAAATGGTGTATATTTTTGCCAAAACGTACCTTCTTTTGCAATTGCTTTGTCAATTTCATTCCAGCGAATAGTTTTTGAACCTTCGTCAAAATCTATCTCTCTTTTTTGAAGAATAGGAACTCTAATTCCGCAAATACCAACTGCTTTTCTAGGCACATGGTGAATTAAGTTATTTGAAATGATATTACTACCACTTTGCCATACAAATATGGCTGCTCCCATTTTCATAACAGCTCCCACATGATGAATTACATTGTTTGTAATGGTATTGTTTTTATTTACATCTTTTGTTCCTGGTCCGTAACCACATAACAAAATCCCCATATGACCAACAAAATCAATCATATTGTTTTTAATAGTTATATTTTGAGCATGTAAATCAAGTCTTATAGCAGATCCACCACTATTGGTAAATCTGCATTCTGAAACCTCACAATTTTCAGCACCTCTAAAACGAAGCATCGCATTTCCTCGATCAAATTTATCCCAGTCGTGTTGAATTCCCCAACCTTTATGTCCTTTCCACCAAGAGTCTCTTTCTCCATGTTGAAAAGTTATTCCTTTGAATGCAATATTTTTTGTTGGAATATCTATTGCACCTTTATAATCAATATTTCCTTCAATTCTAAAATATTCCTTTAATTTTGGAGCAATGATATTATCAGAAGGCTCTCCTTCTTCCGGCCAGTAGTAAATTTTACGTTCCTGAGTATTCAACACCCATTGACCAGGAGTGTCCAAATGGTCAATTACATTCTCTACCCAAGGCTTAGTATGAGATTTTTTAGCAGCAGGAGGTGCATTGGCTTCCAATACTGTCCATGCTTCCCTTTTTTCTTCATCAACCGATTCTAAAGTTAACATATTCATTGTCCAGGGAACTGGAGCAAAGCCAACTTCAATATCTTCTAAATTAGGCCAGGATTTCAATATTTCTTCTCCTTCTAAGTCTAGTTTTCTTAAAAGGTAACGATCTTTATCATGCAGTACATTCATGCTTTTTGCAGCAACATACTCAATATCTTTAAAATCAAATCCTTCTTTTTTAGTCCTGGCTAATCTTTTATCCCCTTTAAACAACGTATAAAAACGCTCCATACCTTCAGGCATGTCTGCAACCCAAACATTTCCTTTGGCAACTTCAGGTAAACTTTTTGGGTACGTTTTTAATTTTTCCCAACCTTTTATTTTTACCCCTGATGAAATTATAGGTGTTTCATCTTTATAAGCTGAATAAGTGATTTTGGTGCCTTCTGCACCAGAATCTTCTAATTCAAACACAATGGTTTTATCAAGTGTATGAGTGCCATCTCTTAAATATACAGTGATGTCTATTTGCCGTTCGTGCTCAGATAATTTTCTAATAGTTTCTTTTGCGTATGCTATGGTTTTAAAAGGCGCATTAAGCGTTCCAATGTTGCTATCATTTCCATTTGGAGAGATATAAAATTCTATGGTGTCCTGTTGCTGAGAAAAACTAAGTGCAATTATAGAAAATAGGAGAACTGTGATTTTTTTCATTTAAAATAGTTTGTTAGTTAAATTAATGTAAAACTATGCATAAAAGTAAGATTGAATATGTCTTAATATCTCAAAAAGTAGGACAAATACAACATGGTATTTATCCTGCCCGCGAAGAATAAATTAAGTGTATCATTAAAAAAAGACTGTCCTTTGTGCGTCAACCTTTTTATTTCAAATATACTTACAAACTAAATGATGAAATTCATTTCAAGGCCTAATCTTTAATTTGATTGGTAAATGGAAACATTCGTAAATGAATTCTGTCTTTATCATAGGTCTTCTGACTATATGATCTACGAATGTCATTAATTCGCGGTATTTGAAATTTCTCACTCTTTGCTCTGGTCAATCTTTCACCTTCATCATATAATATTCTAAACGTTGTCAGGTTATCATAGTTATCAGCAACCCAAACTTTGCCAAAAGTATTTATAGATATCCCATAAATTTTAGTTGCTTTTTTGTTAAAAACCCTGTAGCGATATATTTGTGTTAATAATTGAGATTTAGTGACATAATCAAAGATGATGGTTTTTGTTAACTTTGATCAATAAATCATTTAATTTTAAATATTATTATTATGAAAAAAATTACTTTATTGGCTGCTTTTTTAGTAGCAGGATTTTCTTATGGACAAACTTCTAGTGGTTTTGTTGTAAACCCTAGTTTTGAAGATGGCTCAGTTGGTGATATAGCTGGAGGTGCTACGTTTAATGATTGGAAATTAGGAGGGGGACGTAGAAACGCCGACGGAGTTTCAGCAAGCATACAAACAACTAATGTTCATGCCGGAGATGGTTCTAATGCGCTAGAAGTTACTTCAAATAGTAGTAGTGGAACTGGTAATGAATGGGATATAAGACTTATAAACACAACAAATTCATTTGCTGGAGATAACTTAACTCCTATTGAGGTAACAGTTGAATTTTGGGCAAAAACAACTGACGTTGCTCCAGGGAGTGAGGTTGCAAGTGGAGATATGAGATTATTAGTAAAGGATACTGGTTCATCAAATCTTGGGGATAAAACACAACGTGTTCTTCTTACTACTGATACTTGGACTTATATAACTAAAACTTTTACATTTGATGCAGCAGCCGATTATAGTCTTTCTCTGTATTTTGAATTTGGGAAATTGGATGGGGTTACACAAATAGACGGTATAACAGCATCGGTTACTGGGGGTGCTTCTTTAGCAACACAAGACATTGTAAAAGATGATTCAAGTGTCTTTATATATCCAAATCCGGCAATGAATGTCTTAAACTATAGAGCTGAAGGAGTTAAAAATATTGAAGTTTATAATTTGTTAGGTCAAAAATTAAAAGCAGAAAAGGCTGTTGGAAGTGTAAATACTTCAACTTTTTCTAAAGGATCTTATATTTTAAAACTAATAAGAGAAAACGGAGCAGTTTCAACTAAAAGATTTATTAAAGAATAAGATAAAAAATTAATTACATTTCAAGTATTTAATAATTTCAAATAAAAAACAAACATCATATTGCTGTTTATTTTTTAATTTTAGCCATTTAACTTTATGTTGATTATGAATAAAAAAAAGTTGTTGTCTTTGGGGCTGCTTTTAAGTGTTTTTAGTGTGTTTGCTCAGTCTAATTATTACGTATCTAAAGCAGGAAGTGATTTAAATATAGGAAGTGAATCTTTACCTTTTAAAACGCTCTCCAAAGCATTGAATTCATTCGATGCATCTGGTGGAAACTGCTTTATAAAGCAAGGCACTTATCACGAAAGTATTATAATTGATGGAAAAAATAATATTATAATTCAGCCTTATAATAGTGATATAGTTATTTTAGATGGTACTGTTGAAATTTCAACAAGTTGGACTCAAAGTTCTGCAAATTCTTCCATTTATGAAACTACATTAAGTCAAGATATTTGGCAATTATTTATTGATAATGAACAACAGGTAATGGCCCGTTGGCCTAATGCTCAATTTATTGACGATAGTGTATATAACCAAGATTTTTGGGTTGAGAGTGATGCTAGTTTGGACACTAATGGGACAATGAATACTGTTAGCTCTCCTGAAGATCTTGCTTCAAGTGGAATTAATGCTCAAGATGCACTAGCCATTGCAAATGTTGGGTCTTGGAAATCCTGGGTAGTGCCAATAACTTCCCATACAACTGGAAATAATATTTTCACCTATGAGCCTGCTACAACATTTCTTACTAAAGACCACTATTATTACTTAGAGGGTAAAATTGATTTGCTCAACACTCAAAATGAGTGGTTTTATGATGCAACCACTAAAAAATTATCTGTGTGGGGTGATCCAACAGGAAAAGAAATTAAAGGAAAAGTACAGTCTTATGTGTTTACAATGAATGATTGTACAAATATTACATTAGAAAATTTAAATTTCTTTGCTACAACTATTTCTGCAACTGATTCAACTGATATTACAGTAAATAATTGCTTGTTTTCATTTCCTAGTTGTTCAAAAAGAATGTTGGGTGTTACTTCTCATCCATTAACTACAGAATTATCAAATGCTCCTACATCTTCTATATGGCCTGGCCATAGTAATCAACCCGGAAGATTTAAATTTTTTCAATGTTTATTTGAACATACCGATGGAGAGGCGATTTTATTATATGGACAGGATAATATTATTGAAGATTGTTATTTTCATCATATAGACTATTCTTGTGGTTCACTTAGATATTTACAAAATTCTATTATAAACAGAGGATCAAATTGTACATTTAAAAATAATACTGTACATACTACTAGTGCTTCTTCAGTATTAGATTTGGGAGATGCTCCAGAAATTTCATATAATGATATTTCTGTTACTGGTATGTTACAAGGCGATGGGGCATTGGTTCAGATTCCAGGGCAATCTGGTGTTCCTAATTCAGCAATACACCACAATTGGTTGCATGATTCAGTAAAAACTGGACTGCGTTATGATGCGCCAGTGGCCAATCCAGAAGTAGCAGGCATAGGCGGATTGGTCCATCACAATGTATTATGGAATTTGCCAAAGGGTATGATGATTAAAGGAGATGAACATCAGATATATAACAATACCTCTTTTAATATTAGTGGAGTTGATTTAATAATTTTGGATGAAGTTTATGAAGTGCCATCGGCTAATGGAGCGTCAAGTTCAAATACTTCTACAATTTTAAGAAACAATCTAGCCGGAAAAATATCTGGGCATCGTCAGAATCCTCAAACTCCACCAGGAACGTTAGATCATAATGTGTATTCAGATACAAGTAGTAGTTATAATAGCAGCGCTTTGTTAACAGATCCAGAAAATAAAAATTTCACTCCCAACAGTTCAGCTGTAGAATTGATAGATGCAGGAGTTATTATTACTGGAATAACAGATGGGTATTCAGGTAGTGCTCCAGATATAGGTGCCTATGAAGTTGGAGATTCTTGGACAGCTGGAGCCACTTGGACTCCAAATTTTTATCCATGGTCTTTTGGACAAACTCTTAGTGGTTTTGTTCTAAACCCTAGTTTTGAAGATGGGTCAGCTGCAGCTATGGAAAGAAATACTACGCTTAATGATTGGAAATTAGAAGGGAACAATTCTGATGACACAGGAGTTTCAGCAAGCATACAAACAAATGATATTTATGCCGGAGACGGTTCTAATGCTTTAGAAGTTACAAATGGAGCAAATGTTGGCGAATGGAATATAAAAGTTACTAGCACAACATATCCATTCGATGGAAATAGCACAGATGATATTGAGGTAACAGTTGGGTTTTGGGCAAAAACAACTGATGCTAATCCAGTTTCGAATCTAAATGGGGATTTAAAATTAATAGTAAGGGATGCAGTTACTGCAACAGATAGATCAACTCGTGCTATTCTTACTACTGATACTTGGGTTTATATAAATAAAACTTTTAATGTATTTCCAGCTGCAGCAAATTATAGTCTTTCTCTGTCTTTTCAATTTGGAAGACTTGAAGGGAACACACAAATAGACGGTATAACATCATCCGTTACTGGTGGTGCAACTTTAGCAACAGAAGACATTGTAAAAGATAATTTAAGTGTCTTTATATATCCAAATCCGGCAATGAATGTCTTAAACTATAGAGCTGAAGGAGTTAAAAATATTGAAGTTTATAATTTGTTAGGTCAAAAATTAAAAGCAGAAAAGGCTGTTGGAAGTGTAAATACTTCAACTTTTTCTAAAGGATCTTATATTTTAAAACTAATAAGAGAAAACGGAGCAGTTTCAACTAAAAGATTTATTAAAGAATAAGATAAAAAATTAATTACATTTCAAGTATTTAATAATTCCAAATAAAGATCAAAACATCATATTGGTGTTTATTTTTTAATTTTAGCCATTTAACTTTATGTTGATTATTTATAAAAAAAAGTTGTTGTCTTTGGGGCTGCTTTTAAGTATTTTTAGTGTGTTTGCTCAGTCTAATTATTATGTATCTAAAGCAGGAAGTGATTTAAATACAGGAAGTGAATCTTTACCTTTTAAAACGCTCTCCAAAGCATTGAATTCATTCGGTGCTTTAGTTGGAAACTGCTTTATAAAGCAAGGCACTTATCAAGAAAGTATTATAATTGATGGAAAAAATAATATTATAATTCAGCCATATAATAGTGATATAGTTATTTTAGATGGTACTGTTGAAATAATAAAACATGCATTTTAAACCGTGTTATTTATAAATAAATCTGAGTAGGGATTATCTAAGAAAAATTAATTATTATGGACAACTATTTTATTACTTTCGTATTTACTAGTTTGTATAATATATACAGTATCAAAAAATGAGTGACATAATTTCGATAATCAATTTACTGAAGTTGAAAAGAAGGTTTTTAATCATTCCTTTTTTGCTTATGTTTTTTTTAGAAACTTCATTTGCCCAGCAAAATAAGTTTCAGATAAGTAATACTAAATTTGAGCATATAACTAACAGTGATGGTTTAATGCATAATTCTATTAGATTTTCTTTTCAAGATTCAAGAGGATATATGTGGTTTGGAACCAATAATGGCTTGTATAAATATAATGGTTATGAATTCAAAATATACAATAACGAGTTAGGAAATAAATATTCTTTAATTGGAAATAGAATAACCTCAATTTCTGAGGACAGTAGCGGGAAAGTTTGGATAGGAACTAATAAAGGTTTGTGTACTTATAACCGAGATTCAGATTCGTTTGTTAGAGATTTATATAATTCTGAAATTTCATCGTATTTTAATTTTCATAATTTTATTAATACAATTTTTATTGATACTCTTGACAATATTTGGTTAGGGACACCACAAGGTTTATACAATTTAAAGAAATCTTCTAAAGGTTTCAAGTTAAGTGTTTTTAAGACAAGTAATCAAGTTGATGGATTAGCAAGTAATTATATTTCGTGTATTACACAATACAAGGAAGGCTTATTAATAGGCACTCCAAAAGGACTCAATAAATTAGAGTTCTCTGATGATGACCAAGTAAAAATTACTAGAATTAAAAACAATGTTATAGGGAGTGTTAACATAAAAAGTTTGTTTGTTGATAGTGATTTATCTATTTGGGTTGGCACTCTAAATGGGCTTCATAAAATTGAAACTAGTATTGAGAATACTTTTAATGTTTATACAAATTATTTGGCTGAAATTGAAAATTCGTTTGCTAATAACTCAATTAATACTATACATCAAGTAGATAGTTCAACCATTTGGATTGGAACACTAAATTCAGGGATTTTTGAATTGAATAAAGATGAAAATGTTGTCAAAATCTATAAACAGAATCCTAGAAACATCTATAATTTAAAAAGCAACGATATAAATAACATTTTTAAAGATGATTTCGGGGTAGTTTGGGTAAGTACCAATAGAGGAGGTGTGAGTAAGTTAAATTTAAATAAAAATAAAATAGATCATTTTAAAAACAATGATTTTAATTCTAACAGTTTAAGTGGAAATCTAATAAATACTATTTTTGAAGATTCAAATCAAAATGTGTGGATTGGAACTTTTAAAACAGGCCTTAATTTATTAATGAACAATTCAAAAGAAAAAGAATTTATTCATTTTAATAAGGCTGATGTTGGAAGTAATAATATTCATGCTATTTGCGAAGATAATTACGGAAATATTTGGTTAGGATCTAAGTCAGATGGTATCACACAAGTTCAAGTCCAAAAAGGGAAAATTTCAAAAACAGCCAGATTTACTAAAGAAAACACTAACAATGCACTAATGGTTAATAATGTTACCATTATGTATAAAGATAAAAGAGGAGACATTTGGATGGGAGGCGGTCCAAATAGTGGTCTGATACGATTAACACCAAATAAAGAATTTGGAAAACTTCCACAAATTACTCAATTTCAAAAATTAAAAGAAAACACAAATAGTTTAACAAGTAATTATGTTTTTTCTATTTATGAAGATTCTCAAAATGTTTTGTGGGTGGGACTAAACGGCTCTGGCTTAGTCAAAATAATTAGAGACGAGAATAACAATCCCATCCATTATACTCGGATTATGGGTAGAGAAGAATATCCATCAGGTTTAAATAACAATCAAATTTTTGCTATCCATGAAGATAATTATCAAAACATTTGGATTGCAACATTTGGAGGAGGATTAAATAAAATTTTGAAAGAAGAAATTAATAAAAAACACCCAAAAATTATTAAATACAAGCAAGAAAATGGTTTACCAAGTAATGAAATATATGGAATTTTAGAGGATAAAAATCAAAATCTTTGGATAAGTTCAAACAGTGGAATCTCTAAATATGATATAGAAAATAAGACATTTACAAACCTTGGACTAAAAGACGGTTTGCAAGCATTAAACTTTAGAAAAGGTGCCTATTTCAAAGGGAGAAATGGAATGATGTATTTTGGAGGAATTAATGGTTTTAATAGTTTTAACCCTAATAGCTTTGTGAAAAATGAAGTCCCTCCTAAAGTTGAGCTTACAGGATTCAAATTATTTAATAATGAAGTTGGAGTTGGAGAAAAAATCCTAGGTAAAGCAGTTTTAAATAAAAATATTTCTGAAACAAATGAAATAGTTCTAAAACATGGACATAATTCTTTTTCTTTTGAGTTTTCAGCGATGCATTATGCTTCACCAAATCAAAACAACTATATGTATATGTTGGATGGATTTGACAAAGATTGGATTTCTACAAGTTCTAAAAGACGATTTGTAACATATGCAAATCTTGATTCTAAAGATTATGTTTTTAAAGTGATTGCGTCGAACAGTGATAATGTTTGGAATTCAAACGCAAGGGAATTAAAATTAAAAGTATTACCAGCCTTATGGAAAACCTGGTGGGCTTACACAATATTGATTTTATTTACAATATTTTTAATGTGGTTATTTAGAAGAAATATTTTAGTAAGGGCCGAATACAGAAACAGTTTAAAAATTGAAAAGCTCGAAAAAAATAAAATTAAAGTGTTAAATAAAATGAAATTAGAATTTTTCACCAATATTTCTCATGAATTTAAAACTCCGCTGACTTTAATTTTAGGGCCATTACAAAACTTGCTTAAAATGGAAATAGTCGATTCAAAATTGAAAGAATCTCTTTTAATTATGGACCGAAATGCTAATTATTTATTTAGGTTGATTAATCAGTTGATGGATTTTAGAAAAGCCGAAACTAATCAACTTAAAGTGATTACTTCTAAAGGTAATCTGGTTGATTTTTGTGAAGAAGTGGTATTATCATTTAATGTGTTGGCAAATGAAAAACACTTAAACTTGAGCTTTGAAAGTTCTGAGTCAGAATTAATAGTATATTTTGATTGGGATAAAATGGATAAAATTTTGAATAATTTAATTTCAAATTCTATTAAATACACTCCAGACTCGGGAAATATTAAAGTGTCACTTTCTTTTATTAATAATGGAATATCAAAAAGATCTAACGTTCTGGATGTAAGGTCTGAAATAGAAATTATAGTTGAAGATACAGGGGTTGGAATACCTAAAAATCAAATATCAAAAGTTTTTAAAAGATTTTATCAGGTCGAAGATTCAAATAAATCCAATTCATTTGGTTCTGGAGTTGGTTTGGCTTTAACAAAAAAATTAATTGATTTATTACAAGGGCATATTAAAGTAAAAAGCAATCACAACGAAGGAAGCCAATTTACAGTTAGGTTTCCTGTAATTACCTCTAAGAATGATCTAATGCGTGAGGCTGAAATAAGTTCAGAAGAAGTGATTTTTTCTGAATCAGGATTGGTTATTAATGAAAATATACACAAGGAAATTGGTGATAGTATTAAAACATTACCATCACTTTTAATTGTGGAAGATAATCCTGATATGCAAACTTTTTTAAAGTCATCACTTGAAGGAAGTTATAAAATATTACAGGCTTATGATGGTATACAAGGATTAAAAATTGCTCTTAAAAATATTCCAAATATTATAATTAGTGATGTAATGATGCCGAATATGGATGGAATTCAATTTTGTAATGAAATAAAACAAAATGAAATTACGAATCATATTCCATTTATATTACTAAGTGCTAGAGCTTCTATAGACCATAAAATTGAAGGTCTTAAAGTAGGGGCTGATGTCTATATTCCAAAACCTTTCGATATGCGTTTATTAAAAATAAAAACTCAGAAATTGTTAGAGGAACGCGAGTTTTTGATAGAAAAGTTTGCTTCAAAACGGATCACTTTGGATTCTCAAAAAATTGGAATCAATCACACTGAAAAGGCCTTTTTAGAAAAGGCAGAGAAAGTAATTGAAAATAATTTAACGAACTCAGAATTTGTTGTGGAAGATCTTGGAAGAGCATTATCTTTCAGTCGAATGCAACTATATAGAAAGTTTAAATCGGTTAGAGGCTTATCAGCCAATGAATTTATTCGAGAATATAGAATAAAAAAGGCAGCATTATTACTGCGTGAAACAGATTTAAACGTTTCAGAAATTTTATACACTATAGGTTTTACAAATAGATCGTATTTT
>ERZ807291.3762-NODE-3762-length-20972-cov-27.036717_pt1 | contig 20972 bp, 21 predicted proteins | sample MGYA00521257_ERZ807291 | MGnify/ENA primary metagenome ERZ807291 (study PRJEB31413, sample SAMN03169783) | marine metagenome | biome: Marine; feature: Water; material: Subsurface seawater | place: North Sea | collected 2011-04-28 | depth 1 m m ... | reverse complement strand
AGGTGGTCATTCCCGAAGCTCCCAAGCCATGGTGGGGAACGGTTGAGGAAATGGCAGGAGGGTGGAAAACTTCCGATTGGTTTGGAACATTTAAATATTATGAGCAGGGATGGCTTTACCATGCACGGTTAGGCTGGTTGTACTCATCTCCGGCCAAGGAAAACAGTGTATGGCTATGGAAAGAAGATAAAGGTTGGTTGTGGACAAAGGGGAATATTTGGCCCTACCTATGGTGGCATAGAACAGGGAATTGGCTCTATTTAGTACCCGGTAAAGAAGCAGAGCCAGTCAGGCTTTTTGATTACTCGACCCAGTCCTACCAATAGGAGTTAGCCAGACTGCCTGTTTTCACCTCAAAGCGGTCGTTGACTTTGAGCGTAAAATCAAGAGGATTAATGCCTTTTTATAATTTCTATTAGTGATGTCGAGTAACGATCAAAACGAGGATCCCAAGAAAAACGATGTGCCTGAAAATGAACAGGCAGATGGACTTTCGGCCGAGCAGGCTGCAGAGGCTCGTCCCTATGACGAAGTGGAAGCATGGAAAAAAAGTAAAAATGCTCTCTTTTCCGTACTGGGCATTATTGCCCTGGGCGTGGCCATCTCTTCCTTTTACCACAATTCTCAAAAGGAAGAAGCAGCCGAAAGAAGCCTGCGCTTCCTGAATGCAAGCTTGGGCGATGTGGGATCGGAAGAAAAGTTTCTCTCCTTTGCCGAAGATTATGATGATACCCTGGGGGGAGTTGCCCAGTACCGGGCGGCCTCCATCCAGTATGGCGAAGGCAGGTATGCGGAATCAGCAGAAAACTTCCTTACTGCGGCAAAGCGTTTATCCGGAGATCCGTTACGAGGGCGTGCCAGAATTGGACATGCCGTATCCCTGATGAAGGATGGAAAAAACGAGGAGGGTAAATCTGCCCTTCTGGTAATTGCCAAAGATGATACCCTTTTGAATGTGGATAGGTTTGAAGCGCGCTACCTGCTGGGAGTGGAGGCATTAGGGGCAGATAACAGGGAGGGGTATGAAGCCCAGCGGACAGCTTTGGGTGAAGATGAAAAAGCGGCTGATTATTTGTCCCGCTTGGTCGAGTTTGAAAAATTGAACCGTTTATACAACCAGGCGGAATCATTGCCCGACATCAACCTTGCCAAAGGAGCAGAATATTTGAGTGAGCAAAGAAAGCGCAAGGGAGTGAAAGAGACTGAAAGCGGAATTCTTTACGAGGTGTTAAAAGATGGAAATGGATCTTTGCCTTTGCTTACGGATGAGGTGGAAGTTCACTATCATGGGACCCTGGTAAACGGCGAAGTATTTGACTCTTCGAGGGATCGTGGCGAGCCGGCAAAATTTCGTTTGAACCAGGTAATTGCGGGATGGACTGAAGCCCTGCAACTAATGAAGGTTGGGGCGAAGTGGAAAATCTTTATCCCCGCAGATCTGGCCTATGGTAAAAATGGGAGTAATTCCATCGGACCCAACGAGACCCTTACATTTGAGGTGGAACTTTTATCTATTACACCACCCATTGTGGAACCGGAACTTCCCGACCTGAATGATTCGGAACCTTTGCCCGCAGTTTTCCCCGAGGATTCCAATGAATCAGCCAAGGCAGTAGCAAAAGAAAAATCAGAGCAAAAGAAAAAAGACGCTACCAAGCCTGCTAAAGGGCAAGAGAGCAACGCCTCGAAATAATTTGATGCAATAATAAGGGGGCTTAGATGCCTAGGGGGGTTATTCCCCAGAATCTACGCATGAATGGATTGGCGTATATCGTTAGCGGTTTTTTCCCCGCATAGTTTTTCGACCAGGGATAGGCCAAACTCAATCGCGGTGCCCGCTCCCCGTGAAGTAATCAAATGACCATCGGTCACCACTGCCTGATCTGTAATCATTTGAGGAAGTTCATTGGCGATGCTGCCATGTCCGGTGAAATTTGTATTTTCGAGAAGGCCTGCATCCTTAAGCAGCAAAGGGGCCGCACAAATTGCACCGATTGGCCGGTCAAGGTCGGCAAATTGTTTGATCAGGGATATAAAACTTGGGTTTTTGCGGAGTTCAAACACCGCTGGCCCACCAGGAATGATTAAAAGGTCAAAGAGTTCTGGGTTTGTTTCAGCAAGGAATTGGTCGGCCTTAAGTACAATGCCGGAGCGGCCACAAACTTCGAGCTGTGGTTCGCAGGATACCAGGACAACTTCGACATCTGCCCGTCTTAAAAGATCGACCGGGCAGGTGGCCTCGATTTCCTCGAACCCGTGAGCGAGAGGAACGAGGACTTGTGGGATCATGCTTTGCAGATTTGAGAATCAGGCAGCTTTGACCTTATCCTTTGCGGGCTTGGATTCTTTCTTGGTCTCTTTGCTGGGGGAGGATTTTTCGGATCCGCCTGAGTCAGGAGACTTGGATTCGGACGAGCTTTCATTTTTCTCTCCTCCAGACTTTTTCTTGTAGTCGGTCTCATAGAACCCGGTTCCCTTAAAAATAAGACCGGCACCCAGGCCAAGCAGGCGCTTGGCTTTGCGTTTTTTGCATTTTGGACAGCTTTTGACGGGAGAATCGTTCATGGATTGAAAGAGTTCCCATTGGTGGTCACAAGCCCCGCACTGATAATCATAAGTTGGCATAAAGAAATATTTTAAACTCAGAATTTCCAGAAGTCAGGAAAAATTCTTCATTCGTAATGCACAAGAGTAAGCAATTAATATCCAGGATCCGACAAAGAAGGATAAGCCATACAAAGGAAGGGCGAGCAGGAAAATGCCCCAGAACGCAATAACGGGAAGGGCGAGAGGTTTCCAGCCACCAATAACCTGCTGGGCGAGGATACGGAGCCGGAATACATCACGAAATTCCTCGTGCTTTAAGTAGGCCATAAATGCGGATAAGAAAAACATGGGAGAGAAAAAACCAGCAACGGCTAACGGCAGGTAGGCAACCACGCCCAATAATCCAAAGGTTAAGAAATAAAGCAGGAGGCTGATGATCCACCCAGCTACCATGGGAATGCCTACAAACAAGACCAGCATGGCGAATAAACGAAGGCCACAAACAAATAATTCCGGCCAGTTCATTTCTGACCATTCGGGCAGGTCGAGTTGCTGGCTACGACGGAGCCTGCGTCCGTAAATCAATAAATATCCGAGAGCAAAAAGATTTAATCCCGGAATGAAGGATAATCCACCTCCGAGCAAAACTTTCGGAATCCATCCCGGACGACCGAACAATCGTGCACACACCGCTTCCAAACTTGGCATAGGTTATATATGGTGACATGCTTTATTTTTCCCGCAAGCCATGAATTTTTCTCAAAAGCTAAAATCTTTCCAGGAAAGAATCGAAAAACATCTAAGAAATGATCTTCCGGACTCTTCGGCAAGGCCGTCCCGCTTACACGAGGCTATGAACTATAGTTTACGGGCGGGGGGGAAGAGATTGCGCCCGGTTTTAGTACTGGCTGCCCATGACTTGTTCCCCGGGCCGTATGACCCCATACATGCCGCTTTAGCTGTTGAGATTATTCATACTTACAGCCTGATTCATGATGATTTACCTGCCATGGACGATTCGGATTTGAGGCGTGGCTCACCTGCCTGTCATCGTGCATTTGATGAGGCAACCGCCATTCTCGCGGGTGATGCCCTGATCCCACTTGCTTTTGAACAACTGGCAAAGGGGTACAAGCATTGCCCAGAATTGGCCTTGCAACTGGTGGGCTTGCTCGCTGATGCAGCCGGTAGCCGGAAACTGGTTGGCGGACAGATGGAGGATTTGCTGGCGGAAGGGAAAAGCCCGGACGCAGACACCCTTTCCTTTGTCCATGCCAACAAGACGGCGGCGATGGTGGAGGTATCCATGGTGATGGGGTTTCTTCTCAGTGGCAAGGGTAGCGACGACGCATTACTCGAAGAGGTCGCCCAGGCTGGCCAATCCCTGGGGCTTGCCTTTCAGGCGGTGGATGACCTGTTGGATGTAACCTCCACTTCTGAAGAATTGGGCAAGGATGCGGCCCATGATCATGAGGCGGGCAAAATGACCTGGGTAAAAATGCTCGGATTGGAAAAGGCGATGGAGTTGGCTGAGGAACATACCCACCGGGCACTCGGAAAGATTGAGAATATTGGTGGAGAAAACAAATTTTTACGGGAACTTGCGGAGTATATGCTCCGCAGAAAAAATTAGTCCCCTTACAAGCTTCGATGAGAAGGCTGATCTCATGTGACTGGAGGGAGCGCTTAGCGGTTTCCCGAGATTTGGGTACTGGGTTTGCCGCACCGGGTGGAGAATTTACCCGGGCATTGTTTGAGTGGAGTTTGCTACCCGAGGGAAGTTTCTTGCATACACTTTTACATGGCAGAAGGGTGGTGGAACTGGGGGCAGGAATGTTGCCATACGGATATGCCTTTGCTGCTCATTCTAGGGCAAGGAACTTTGTGGCAGTTGAACCATTTTACAGTGACAGTCAGGAAATTGCCCAGGTATCTTATGTGCAGGATATTTTGGAGCCATCCCTGCGGATTCCCAGGAAGGTTGAATCCAAAGATATGCTTAGCTACCTGGAGGGCGAACCGGACAACCTATTGACCATAATGGCTTGCGGTATAGAGGATTGTATTTTACCCGGTCCCGACTACAGGAAAAAAGTCGAGGGTGAAATCGAACGCACCCTGGAAGAAGATGCCTTCTTTCTTAGCTCACACAGCGACTTGTGCCCCCAGGGATTGTTATCCATGGAGGTGGTTTTTAACCGGCCTTCCTATCCAGATGTGCTTGACCGATTGAGGCTGCACGGGAGCAAAACTGCCTTTGAGAAATGGAAGGAAGTATTACCGCCTAACTAAGGAGTTTGTGTGCTGGGAGATGAAGGCAGACGGGCCTTCATAATAAGGTATAACTCCCGGCTGATCCATGCGTCGGTGGCCGCATAGGCTTGCTGGGTTGGAGAGAGCGGGCTTTTTTGCCAGTTTGAAAGCTGGGCAGACTTGGAGAGTCTTTGGGAAAAAAAGATAGCGGTAAGGTTGCGCAAACCGGTTTGTTCAATTTTGAGAGACTGGGCAAGGGGAGCAAGATCCTCAAAGCCAGCAGGTTTGAACTCTTCGATTTTTTTAAGGTTGTACACATCATCCTTGATGGCGACTCCAGTCTTAATGATGTTGGGGTTCTCCAGAATCTTGATCAACGGCCCGAGTTTCATAACGGGGTAGAGACGAAAAAGAAAGGCCTGGTCGGCAGTGGCCAGTTGCAGAAGAGCGGGGGGATTGTTGGGGCCACGCTTGAAGTTGGGCTTGCACTCGATATCGAACCCGAGAACTTTTTGTTTACTCAACCGGGTGACAAATTTATTGAACGACTTGGTGTCGCTAGCTAGCTGAATGGACCCGTGAAAACGGATAAGGGGAAGCTCGTTGATTTGACTCTTTTCGAGCCTGGTAGGTAATTCACCCTGGTTGGAACTGAGTACTGACATGCGAGAAAGTGGTCATAGTTCCATAGTTAATCCATCGTAGGCAAACAAAACTTCACTGGGTAAACCACGGGGGGAGGGGGCACCGGGAATTCCGGGTATGGACTCGCGCACAGCATGCCTGGTACCGGTCAAAAATTTTCTGGTATGGGCACAAAACTCAGAAATATCCTCATCCGAGGCATTGGGGTCGTGGTGAAAAATAGCTAATTTTTGAACATCTGCCCGGGCCGCAAGTTCCACTCCCATAACATTACTGGAATGCCCCCAGTGCTCGCGGTTTCCAATTGATTGCGAATGGGTGTAGGGTGCATCAAAGATTAAAAGATCTGCCCCCCGGATGAAATTTAAAAATGGATAGTCTTTTAGATGCGCTTCATTGGTGTGCTCGCAATCGGTTGAATAAACCAAAGAAGATTTATTGTTCTCAATTCGATACCCGTAAGAAAGCCCTGGGTGGTTTTGCTCAAAAAGGGTAATGCGGGAATCACAAACTTCAATAATATCGCCGGGGCGATGCTCTTCAAAAGAGATTTGTGCACCCAGGGTATCAAACCCTATGGGGAAATAGGGTTCGCGCATTTGATCGCGGAGAAATCCCTCGATGCCTTTGTGTCCGCCATGGAAAACCACCCGGTTGCTGGGAGCATAAGCGGGGGCAAAAAAAGGAATGCCCTGCACATGGTCATAATGGAAATGGGAGAGAAAGATATGAAAGGTGGCCCCGCTTAACTTCTGGGACATAAGTTCCTTGCTTAGTGCACGAAGTCCGGACCCTCCATCGAGGATTAAAAAATCTTTGGAACCAGTCTCCACATGCACGCATGGGGTGTTCCCTCCCCAGTGTGAACGGGTGCGGAAGTTCAATTTAGTGGATACAAATTCCCTGATCTGTCTTTCCGAGCGTAATTCCTTGCCCCTGGCAGCCATTAAAGAGGCCACGATTTTTTCTTCAATATCTTGGGCGGTAGGGGCGGTGGGAATAGACCCCCGGGTTCCTTTAAAGTGTACTTTCATAGGGTGGTTCTTTCTTTTACATTCCCCAAAGTAAGGCAATGCAAATTTCCTTTTTCTGCAGCAAACCGGAGCCAAAAAAATTCAAGATGTTGGCTTGAAGAGTGATCCGTAGATGAACATTGTGTTTGTATGAGTAGTGATGAAAAATTAGCCATTCCCTTTTATCGAGTCGGTCTGGAGCGTTTAACCTTTACCGAAATCCTCGAGCTTTTTGTGGATCCGTCCAAGAAAAGCGGGAATTTTCATCGAATTTCGGACATGCATGTAAAAATCGGTATGCCCATCTGCTTCCGTACGGATGATCAACTGGTGCCTGTGGAAAAAGCAACCCCTGTAAATGAAGAAGGCCTCCTGCACATGCTGAGCATTCTTCTGAGCGAGAAACAGATCGCACAGGTTACAGACCCCGATCAGCCGAAAGATGTGGATACTGCTTTTGAATGGAGTGAACAGGGGATCAATTTTCGCCTGAATGTATTTCGGGACCGGGACGGGCTTGCTTTTGTTATGCGCATCCTTTCGTCTTCCATTCCATCGATCGAGAATGTGGGACTACCTTCAGAAATGATTTGGAAGGAAATTACTACCTTGAAAAGAGGACTTGTGCTGGTGACTGGTGTGACTGGGAGCGGGAAGTCCACCACCATTTCCTCGCTGATCAACCATGTGAATTTAACCCGCAAATCAAGAATTATTACCCTCGAAGATCCGGTAGAGTTTATATTTAAAAACGAGAGCTCAATGGTATCTCAACGCCAGGTTGGGCAAGATGTGCCGAGTTTTTCTGCTGGGTTGAAAAGTGCCTTGCGTGAAAACCCGGATGTGATTTTTGTTGGCGAAATCCGTGACACTGAGACCGCAACCCTTGCTCTGAGTGCCGCGGAGACCGGGCACCTGGTCTTTTCGACGTTGCACACCCGCGACGCAAAGGGTGCACTGAGCCGGATTGTCGACATGTTTCCGGCTGAACAATCCAAGTTTATCTGCCTTCAGCTTTCTTTCAGCCTTTCTTATGTGCTGAGCCAGAAATTAGTCCCCAGAGAGGATTCTGCGGGCAGAATATTGGTGATGGAAGTGCTGAAAAATGTTCCAGCCATTGGGAACCTGATCAGGACAGGGAATTGGCAGCAGGTTTATTCTGCCATGGAAACCCAGTCGAGGGAAGGAATGTTAACCATGGAACAGCACTTATTATTTTTACACCAGCATGGGATTATCAGTAGGGAATCGGCAATTTCCTATGCCAATGATGCAAGCCTGATTGAAAGACTGGGCGGGTAATTTTCTTCCAATCCAATGGATCAAGTAAAACCTAAAAAATCTCTGATGACTGGCTGGTTCAATCATACATTGAAGAGTGGATTCCCTAAGATCTTACTAATCGGTTTTGTTAGCTCTGTGGGATATGCTCTTTTGGCAGATAAGCCTTCCACTTTAAAACAAACAAAAGATAAAACAGACAAAATAACAATGATCACCAAATCGGATGATGAATGGAAAGCCAAGTTAACCACTGAACAGTTTAGGATCTTGCGAAAGGCTGGAACTGAGCGGCCGAATGGAAAAGTGTATGAGGAATTCAAGAAGCAGGGGGCGGGTGTTTATTTCTGCGTTGGGTGTGACACCGAATTGTTTTCCTCCAACGAGAAATTTGATTCCCATTGCGGGTGGCCCTCTTTCTTTGATCCTTCCAAAGTGGAAAATGTGAAAACTTCCGTGGATTATCTTTTGGGATACCCCAGAACCGAGGTGCTTTGTGCGGTTTGTGATGGTCATCTCGGGCATGTGTTTACCGGTGAGGGATTTGATACGCCCACCGATAAAAGGTATTGTATTAACGGGACGGTTTTAAGGTTCCGACCATCTACTGAATCGGTGGAGGAGAATGCCTCTGAGTCTGGAGATAAAAAAGCACCTTAACCTCACCCCTTCTTTTAGAAATGATTTTGTCTATTATTTATAAGTGAGTAATTACTCTAAGATTTATTTCCTGTTTCTCGCAGGTTCTTTGCTTGCAAGAGAAACAAACTCCACTTCAGCGATCCATGGGGCATTTGATGTCCGGATTCCTACTTACGATCAGGAGGGCAGAATAAACTGGGAACTGCAGGCGAAGGAAGTGGATACAGTAAAAGAGGGAATTTACTTGGCCAAGGAACCCAAAATCTTCCTGTTAGACGAGCAGAGACCTGCAACCATCGCCCGTTCAAATTCTGGTGTATTTGATACTGAGAAAGGGGTTGCGAACGGTTCCGAATACCTACTTGTGGAGGGGGAGGGTTTTGAGGCAATTGGCAGACCGTGGACTTTCGAGGAAGACCGTGCAACTTCGACAAACCGGTTGGCTTTTTCGGAGCATGGGAAAATTGGGTTTGAAGAAGAAGTAGATTCAGACTTTGTTAAAGCGAATGGGGGAGTGGCATCAAATCCTTCGTTAGATACCGAAGGGAATGTTTCAGTTTTTAATGATACGGAACCTGAGTTTTCTAAAGATTTTCCTACCACTGCGTATGGGGATAAAATCTATTTAGATGACCTTGGGGATGGAAAGAAAAGATTTCTTTTGCAGAAAGATGTTTTGATTAAAATGAAAGACTTAGAATCTAACACCAGCGAAGAAGGATTTACCACGATCTCTTGTGACTGGGCAGAAATCCTTATTGGAAAAGATGGAAATGACTCCACCTTTGACTCCTTTGGAATGATCTCTCAAATCCACGCATTGGGAAATGTGAAGTTAATTCAACCACTGAGAAAAAGTTCAGCGGATGAGCTGAAGTGGACGGAAGACAGTGCCCAAGTCGAACTTTTAGGTTCGGCAAAAGTGTTTCATAAGAAATGGGGAGAAGCACAGGGCGAAAAAATTATTATATCCGAAAAGAATGGCCGTGCAGAAGTAATTGGTGGGAATGAGGGACGCTCGCGCGTTTTATTGCCGGCATTAAACAAAATTAAATCGGAATAGCTGAAAATCTTTTGTTTTGAAAAATACTGAAACAGATAACGATGGCTCAGTCTCAAAACTGGGTGTGGTTAATTTGCGTAAAACTTATGGCCGTAGAGAGGTCGTAAAGGGAGTCTCTTTGGAGGCTTCAGGCGGAGAGGTGATTGGATTGCTCGGACCCAATGGAGCTGGCAAGACCACCACCTTTTCCATGGTTGCAGGCTTTGTTTCTCCCTCCGCGGGAACGGTTTGTTTGAATGATCAGGAACTTACCAACTTGCCTGCCTACAAGAGAGCAAGGAAAGGATTGGTTTACTTGCCTCAAGAATCTTCGGTGTTTCGAAAACTTACAGTTGAGCAAAATATTCGGGCAATCGCAGAAACTCTTGCCCTGTCCAAAAAAGAAGAAGATTTGGTTGTTGAAAAACGCCTCGATGAACTCCGCCTGACTCATCTTGCTGGGCAAAAAGCGTACACTTTGAGCGGGGGGGAGCGCAGGCGTCTGGAGATAACACGGGCCCTGGTCCTGGAGCCGAAGTTCCTTATGCTTGACGAGCCGTTCAGTGGAGTCGATCCCATTAGCGTAAGTGAGGTGATGGGAATCATCCGGCAATTAAAAGATTCCGGGATTGGTATATTCCTCACAGATCACAATGTTCGGGAAACCCTGCGTATTGTAGACCGTGCATATTTACTCTACGATGGAAAAGTGCTTACCCATGGTACGGCTGATTTTCTTCTTTCAGACCCCGAAACACGGGAGAAATATTTAGGCACTGATTTTGAACCATAATTTCACAATGATTTTTACAAGATGAAATCTTCCTTGCCCGAGTATGTTGAAAGTATATCCGTACGAGACTTCTACGAATCTTTTGCGGATCGTTTACTTCTAAGATTAGTCACCTCCAGGAAAACACTTTCCCGAAGCACGATACGGGAGAGAAGTCTAAACAGGCCTGCTCTCGCAGTTACCGGATATTTTAAGTATTTTGCAAATAAGCGAATCCAACTTTTTGGTGCGGGTGAGATGGGCTTCTTGCGCGAGCAACAAAAGAAGCAACGCGTCCTTGTGCTCGAAAAGATGGCAGCCAAAAGAATTCCCTGTGTGGTGATTTCGCGTAACCTCGCACCAACTCCAGAAATGATTGAAGTTTTTGAGAGGTATGGGGTTCCTGTCTTTCGTACCAATCTAGCATCCAAAGCCTTTACTACGGAAGTTACCGTTTTACTTGAGGAGCGTTTTGCTCCCCGTACCACGGTGCACGGGACTTTGCTTGATATACGTGGGATTGGTACCTTGGTGAGAGGTGATAGCGGTGCGGGGAAAAGTGAGGCGGCTCTTGCCTTGCTCGAAAGGGGGCACAGCCTGGTTGCAGATGATATGGTACGGGTGAAATTACTTAGTGATCATACACCTGTTGGGTTTTGTGATGAAATTAGCAGGGGCTTCATGGAATGTCGTGGGATTGGGATTATCAATGTAGAGGAATTGTTTGGGATCCGGTTTATCCGAATCGAAAAAAAGATAGAACTAGTAGTTACCTTTATTGAAGACCTGAATGACTCAAGTATCGACCGCACCGGTTTGGACCGTAAAACATTTGAGATTTTAGGAGCTTCTGTTCCCCATATGGAAATACCACTTCGTACTGGCAGAGATATGGCCCGATTGGTTGAAGTGGCAGCCATGGTTCAAGCGGCCAGACAACTTGGACACGATTCCGCCGACGAATTTAATCAAAAATTATTAAAAAAAATGAATGGCCCGGGTTGATCCTTTGCCAAATTGATGGCTTACGGTTTCTCTAAATCGCCTAAAATCAATTAGCTTATGCAGGAGGGTTATTTTTTACATTTTGCAACTTTAAAATGTTCAAAAACTTACTTTCATCGGGGTGTGAATAACTTGTGAGAAAGTTAAAGTTGTCTCAGGCTTTTTTTTCTTGGTTAAGTGGGATTTATTCTTCAAAAGAATGGGATACCCTTTCTTTTCCCCTTCAACAATAATCCCCTAGTTTTCTGCATTCAGTTTTACTCAAATGCTTGTCATACAATTGCTTGTGAATTTATTTACGCTCCCCATTGCGGAGTTTAAAGAATTTTATGCCTCGCAAATTTCCTGCTTTCGATTGTCAGAAACTCTTCATAATCAGCATGTTTTCGGCCTGCCCGACAGCCTGTGAATAATTCTTAAACACCTTACCCTATGACACAATTAACAACCACACCGGAAACCTTTTGGAGTTCATTGCGTGAAAACCTTCTGGAAGTCATCCCCGCAGACACTTTTAGGGTATGGTTTGACAATATTCGGGTCGGTCACATGGACGAGGATGGTTGCGAACTTCTAACCCCTAACGAATTCTCTGCAATTTGGATAAGGGACAATTATTTGGATGTCATCAGGCAGGAGGCGGACAAACTGGTAGGCTATCCTTACTCTGTGGAACTTCTAGGTTCCTACGAGGATGATGGGGAAAATGAAAATATACAAAACCGTCTGAAGCACACTTCCAAACTGAAGTCCACCCGGTCTTCCGGTCCCTCTCTCCATGGTCGTTCCCTCGGGATTAATCCGAAAAATACCTTTTCCAACTTCATTGTGGGCGGAGGAAGCGAACTTGCTCATGCTGCCTGTGTTGCCATTTCCAATGCACCTGCTCATGCCTACAATCCGCTTTTCCTTTACGGGGACACGGGGTTGGGCAAGACCCACCTTATGCATGCGGTGGCCCACCAGGCCTTAAACCGTAACCCAGGGTGCCGGATTGCCTATGTTTCGTGCGAGCGTTTCACCAACGAATTCATCCGGGCGATCCAGGAAAATTCGCTAACCAAATTTCGTTCCCGTTACCGTAGCGTAGATTATTTACTCATAGACGATATCCAATTTCTTGCTGGCAAGGAAAGAATACAGGAAGAGTTTTTTCACACCTTTAACGAACTCTACGAAGCCCAGCGCCAAATTTTTCTGACCAGTGATCGTCCTGCTGGAGAAATTGACAAAATTGAGAGCCGTTTACTCTCCCGTTTTCAGTGGGGATTGGTCACGGATATCCAGGCTCCTGATTGGGAGACCCGGGTGGCCATTCTTACCCGAAAAGCAGAAGCAATGGGGATTTCCATCGAGCCTGAAATTTTGGAATTTCTGGCTAAAAACATTTCCCGCAATGTTCGTCGAATGGAAGGAGCACTAACCCGGGTTGCCGGATATGTCGGGCTTACCCGCAAAAAAGCTGACCTGGAAACAATCCAACGACTGCTTAGAGATATTTTGAGGGAGGAGAATTTAAGCCGGATCACCATTGAAACAATTCAGAAGAAAGTGGTGGATTACTACCATTTAAGAATGGCAGATATGCTTTCCCGTAGACGCCCTGCTAATATTGCTTTTCCGCGACAAGTAGCCATGTATCTATCTCGCATCCTTACTGAGCATTCGTTACAGGAGATTGGAGCTGCATTTGGTGGCAGGGATCACGGTACCGTTATTCATGCGTGCAAAACCGTTGAAAATATGATGGATCAGGACACTTCAATCAAGACGGCGGTCGAGTTGCTCAATGAGCAGCTTTCCCAGTCCATGTCTTGAGGGCATTGTCTCTTCGACTCTCCTTGCCTTTCCTTAACCCTTTCAATTGATTGGTAAATATGAGCGATGATTTAAATCCAGAATTCACTGATAACTTAGACAGTGAAAAGAGTGCTTCAAGCAACCCTGCACCCAGTGCACCTAGCCCAGACCAAAAGTTGGAAATTTCCAGATGGATTGCGGATGGAATGGGCCTTTCTGATGTGCAGAAAAAAATAAACCAAGATTTTGGAATCGTCATGACCTACATGGATGTTCGATTCCTGGTTGATGATTTAGATTTAACCCTGGTCGACCCCGAACAACCAGCTCCCGCTAATAACGAGGATACAGCTTCTGTTGACGGGGCATTAGGGGATGAACCTGAAACCAACATAGGCTCTGTCCAGCTAGAGATAGATGCAGTGACCCCTCCGGGTGCGATGGCAAGCGGTTCCGTGACCTTTTCTGATGGGGAGACCAAAAAATGGTCTATTGATCAATTTGGTAGGCTCGCTATGACCGGAGGCACTCCCGGATATAAACCCAACGATCAGGATGTCATGGAATTCCAGCAGCAACTCGAAAAATCCTTACGAGGACCCGCCCTCTAGCTGCAGGAAACTAATCCCGGATTTTTATTTATTGGGGACGGATGTTTTAGACATCAACCCTCCAATCGAATCGATTAAGAGTTGTAAGTTAAACTCCGATTCCTTAACGATGGGAGTATCGCTTGGCCAATCATGCAAATCCTTTAACAGATCGGATGAACCTTGAGAAAACTTATTGATTTCAAGCTTTCCAATCAAAATAGATATGAGTTCACCGGATGAGGATATTTCGATTTTGTAATTCTGATGAACGGTTTCTGGATTTATTTTATTGATGGTAAAGAGAGTCCCCCGTTCCGATGATGCCGGAGGTTCAAGCCACATACTCTTACGCTCGAAGAGGTGGTTTAAAATAACTTCCCTCCCTTTGGTGGTGGAAATATACGATATATCGAGGTTTTGAGAGAATTGATTGACTAAATCTTCAAATTTTCTGCCAAAGTTTAAATTAAAACTGTAATTAAAGGATCCAGCCTCTGCTTCTCTTTGAATCTCCATTTGGGGTAAAGGGTAAGCACCCCCGGTTTCAAATCTCATGTTTTTCCCATCAGGAGTCTTGATAAGGCACTGACTTGGCTCAACTTTATAGGAAAAGAAAGAAGATTTGTTTTGCTGGATATGAATTTCAAAAACTTCACCTTTGGTATCCACCCCAATCTGAAAATCAAATTTCCCCAACGGATCATCCTGACTCCACGATCCTTCAACCAGAAACGCATCGGCATCCTGTTGCCAACGGTCGTATAGTTTGCCCAAGTGTTCGAGAAGCAGGGTTTTGCGGCTTGATCCGAACTGAATGCCATCATGGAGTGACTTGGCAACCTCAACCCATTGGGCATATTCACCAGAGGGTAGTTCCGAAACTGATTTTAAAACCGTAACCGCACTTTCTGTATTCCCATTAATCAAATGAGCCAAAGCGGTTGATACCTGAAACTTGGGTAAAGTCGAAAGCTCATCAGGCAGGTTAGATAGATAATTAAGGGTTAAGTCGGGCCGTGGTGGCACTCCATGAAGGGTGGAATCAATCATTGATTCCAAAAAGGCGGGAGAGTTTTTCTCTTCGTCTGACAATTGAGCAGTAAAAAATTTGATAAAGAAATCAGTCTCCTTTGAGGAAAGCTTTTGCAGTTGGGCAATTTTCGAAAGGGGTGCTTGTTCTGATCGGCATAGGCGGACAAGAGGGCTAATTTTTTGATTTTTTTCTTCGGTCACATCAAGGGCATTGGAGAGGCTTTCAATAAGTTCCTTATTATCCGTTCTTTGGATAATGAGGTAGGAACTCAGGAGCAGAATGGGGTCATGCATGAGCTCAGGGCCGTGAATTCGAGCCAGCAGGATAATGGTATCGGCATAAGAATTAGAAAAATTTTGGTCTATCAAGTCTGCTTCGTTCAATTTAACCTTTAAAAGCTGGGTAAGGCGGGGTGATCCCTTGTCAAAAGAACTTATGAAATGTAAACTTGGAAGAGAGCCTAAATATTCAAATAGTAAGAGGTCAGTGCCCCGGACAATGGAGTCCAGGTCTTCGGCCGCCTTACCCATCATAATGAGATCAAGTGCCACACGGGGAGACTCGTTTGCCGTGGGTTTTTCGTCCAAAAACTTATGAGCTGAGCTAAGGTAGCCCGAAAGATCTCCTGACTCGATAAAGTCTTCATAAAAAGGGATGCGGTCTGCAGCTTTTAAAAACCCCGCAATCAAAACGAAGCATGATAAGATACGAGCTATAAAATTGGTCATTTCCATTGTTATCTGTATGAGAAGTCGAGTAGGTCAACCAAAAGAGCTAAATGCACTCTCGAAAGTTTCCAAGGTTTTGGAAATATCTTCTTGTTGATGTGCACTACTTATAAAACAAGTCTCGTAAGAAGATGGAGGCAGATAAACTCCACCTTTCAGGCAGTGATGAAAGAAGTTATTGAAAATTTCATGTTTTGCAGCAACCGCCTGTTCAAAATTGGTCACAGTTTGTTCGCTAAAAAATAAGCAGAACATTGATCCTACCTGCGGGACCTGTAAAGGGATGCTCTTAGACTCTGCCAACTTGATTAATCCGGATGCGATTTCCTGTCCCATCAATTCCAACCGTTCATAAGGATTGGTTTCTTTCAGTAGTTTAAGGGAAGCGATTCCTGCAGCCATTGCCAGTGGATTTCCACTCAATGTGCCCGCCTGATAAACGGGACCAAGCGGGGCCAGGTGATCCATAATCTCTGCTTTTCCACCAAACGCGCCCACAGGCAATCCGCCTCCGATAATTTTCCCCATGGCGGTGAGGTCGGGAGTAATGCCGGTTCTTTCCTGCACTCCACCAAGCCCCAGACGGAAGCCAGTCATGACCTCATCAAAAATCAGAACCACCCCAAATTGGGAACAAAGACGGCGCAGTCCTTCGAGGTATCCGGGGAGGGGTAGGATCAGGCCACAATTTGCCGGATAGGGCTCCACAATAATAGCAGCCACTTGATCCGGTTGGCTGGAAACCGTTTCTGTGACCGCATCGAGATCATTGTAGGGAAGAACAAGGGTCTCGGCAGCAAAGGATGCAGGAACTCCGGCACTGTCCGGATTGCCCAGGGTCAGGGCCCCGGAGCCTGCTTTGACCAAGAGACTGTCCACATGCCCATGATAGCACCCTGCAAACTTGATGATTTTATCTCGCCCGGTGTAGCCCCGAGCCAAACGAATGGCAGACATGGTTGCCTCGGTTCCGCTGTTGCACATTCTCACCTTTTCCACAGAGGGAACAAGTTCTACAATCAATTCGGCCATCTCTACCTCAGCCGGTCCGGGGGTGCCAAAACTTGTCCCCTTGGACAAAGCCTGAGAGATTGCCTCGCGTATGACTGGGTGGTCATGACCGTGAATGGCTGGTCCCCAAGTGCAAACATAGTCGACTAATTCCTGACCGTCTACCGTCGTGAGGCGACTGCCCGATGCTTTGTCGGTGAAAAAAGGAGTTCCTCCAACGGAGCGAAAGGCACGAACCGGGGAATTGACCCCCCCGGGTATCAGCTTTTTTGCTTTTTCAAAAAGGTTTTGGGATTCGTTCATTAATCTATTTTTAATTGCTGTACTTTTGCACGATTGGCATGCGCCTGCCGATACCAAAGGCAAGGGGGGTAATTTTTAAACCCGGTGCAGCCTGTTTTCGTTTATATTCATTTTTATCCACCAAACCAACAATCTTGTGCACGGTCTCTTCATCGAATCCTTTTTCAACGAGTTCCCGAATAGAAAGACCTTCTTCAATGTAGCCATGAAGAATACCATCCAGAATATGGTAGTCGGGCAATGAGTCGCTATCTTTCTGCTCGGGTCTAAGCTCAGCCGATGGTGGTTTTTCGATGGTGTTTAAGGGAATGATTTCCTGCTTCTTGTTGATATGTCTAGCCAGGGCAAAGACCTCCGTTTTTGGCAGATCAGAAATTACAGCCAACCCACCGCACATATCTCCATAAAGCGTACAATAGCCAACCGCCAATTCACTTTTATTTCCGGTGGTTAGAAGCAGAGCACCAAGCTTGTTTGAGACAGCCATGAGCAGGAGTCCCCGGCTTCTGGCCTGGAGGTTTTCTTCGGTAACATCTAAAGGCAGCCCTTCAAAGAGAGCTGAAAGTTCCCTTTCGGCAGAATCCACAACCCCTTGAATGTGGAGAGTATGGTAAGCGATGCCAAGGTTGTTGGCCAATTCCTGCGCGTCGGATTTACTATGATCACTCGATATGGCAGAGGGTAAGCTTATCCCGATGACATTTTCTTTCCCTAATGCCTCCACTGCTAAAGCGGCTGTAACTGCCGAATCTATACCTCCGCTTAATCCAACCAATCCTTTCTTGAACCCACTTTTGTGAGCATAGTCGCGTAACCCAAGTACAAGTGCTTTACGGATACTCTCCAATGGTTCATCAAGTGTTTGGTGAGCCATTTTCTCTGAGGAAATTTCCACCACCTGGCAGGCAGAAACAAATGAAGGCAGACTTATACTGTTGCTTGAATGTGAATCGATAAGGACCGACCCGCCGTCAAAAATTAATTCATCATTTCCTCCGGTCGCATTCACATAGACAACAGGGCAGGCTAATTTTTTGGACACACGCTCAATAATGGAAAATCTTTGCTCACATTTCCCCACATGCCATGGACTTGCAGACATATTGATGAGCAGGTCTACCTTTTCCTCGGCCAGGCTTTCGACCGGATCGGTTGAGTGTAAGTCTCCTGAAATATTCCAAATATCTTCGCAGATTGATACCCCAATTTTTATTTCTGAATGAACAAATGACATCGGGCAATTTCCCTCGGCAAAATATCGTTGCTCGTCAAAAACATCGTAAGTAGGCAGCAGGCGTTTGCGGAAAATCTTTTCAATTTTTTGATCTACGCACAAGGCGGCAGAATTGAAATAAGGTTTCCCTGAAGATCCTTTTCTAATCTCAGGATAACCAATCAGGGCAGGGCAGCCCTGGGTTTGTTGAACAAAAGAATTTAAAGCCTCCTCACAATCCCTGCCGAATCGCTTTTTGAGTAGAAGGTCCCGTGGCGGATACCCGCAAAGTGCAAGCTCGGGGAAAACGATGAGTCCGGCACCGCTGTTTAAAAGATTCTGATATGCATCAATAATCATTCTTAGGTTGCCATCCAGGTCGCCAACGATGGGATTGATTTGAGCAATTCCAATCTTCATCTTGTAGACTTATGCAGGAGAGTTAACATGAAATTAAGTATCCCATTATGCCAATTCCTCTTCAAAAAGCCATAACGAAGCCCAATTCCCGATTAATTTTAGCTTCTTCTTCACCCCGAAGAAAAGACCTGCTCGGTGGTTTGATTAAGGAGTTTGATGTGGTCAGTGCAGATGTTTCTGAATGGATAAACCACCCAGATGGCCCGGAAAGTCTGGTTTTGAAAAATGCAAAATTAAAAAGTTTTCAGGTGGCGGATTCCTTTCCCTGTGATTGGGTAATTGGAGCGGACACCTTGGTTACCCTAAGGGGAGAAACTTTCGGTAAACCCGCAGATTTGAATGAAGCAAAGTCGATGTTGACCCGCCTCTCAGGCAAGACACATCAGGTGTTAACCGGTATTTGCCTGGTTAACCGTGCCCTTGATATTAGCCGGAGTGAGAGTGTTTGTACGGATGTTTCCTTCCAAAAACTGGATCGTTTGATGATTGATAATTACTTTGAACGGGTTGATCCTCTCGACAAGGCTGGAGCCTATGCCATTCAAACTTGTCCGGAAATGATCGTAAATTCATACGAGGGTTCACTTTCCAATGTAATTGGCTTACCCATTGAACTGTTACGGGAGTGGTTTAAGGAGTATCAGATAAGTTAGGTGGTCCGCCAAAGATTGCACTTTTATTCTTTTTCACATAATAATTCTAAAAATAGTTACAAAATATTGTGATCAAGAAACTTTTTATCGCAGGTGGTCTTATCTGGTTTGCATTTTTAGCAATTCTTGTGTTTCGGGAGCAAATCGTTGAATTTCTTAGCCAACCCAAGACCGAGCCTGAACCTGAAACGGTACAGGTAATTGTCCAGGAAGTGGTTCCCCCAGTCTCCAAACCAGTTGAAATTAAGAAACCCCAAACTGAATCGATTCCTTTTGCCCCGCTTCCTGATGCTCCCGTTGTTCCGATGTCCACAGTGGTTGCGGATGAGGTAAAGGAAGTAAAAGCAGTCGGAGAGAAACCGGAGGGTCTTTCAACCGAAAAGAAACCTCCTGCTCCTGAGGATCCATTTGGATTAATTTGTACCAAATTTGAAAAAATTCCCTCCCGCTTCAGGCTGGTTTCTTGGGAGGGGACCAAAAAAGTAGAAATTGAGGATTTAAGCAAAGTCGATTCACTCACCAAAAAATATGCCAGATTTTGGCTAAACCTGAGAGTTCCGTACAAGGAGTTTATCCACCCTACTTCCAAGGATTCTTTTTTTAAGCCAACCACAATGAATGATCCGAACAAGCGACTGATTGCCCAGTCGTTTGAGATTAAGAACGAAGCACTGGCTTATACCGCACGAATAAATCCAATTGGCTACCTGATTTTACGGGACTTCAAAATAGGGGGACCTCCTTACCAAGTAACCAGTGAAATGGGGAAACCTCTTACCTCATCCTATTATTTAAATTTCGAACAGAATATGGGACCACAAAAGTTTTTCCATGATCTAACCGGGAAGCGCAATGGATATCCTTTTGGTGGGTGGAATGTTGAATATAGGGTGGTTAAGGTAAATTTTAACCAAAATCAAATTACCGTATTGAGAAAAGATCTTAAGGACGGCAGGGTAATAAAGAAAGAGCTTAACGGACCATCCCCCCTTTAAATCCATAAAACCATGAGCAAGTATCTATCTATTCCATTCCTTTACTTTTACCTTATTACCCTATGTTTTGCTCATCAGGAAAAGGAAGAGGCTAACCGGTGGATTCATATAACGGGGGTGGGGAAAGTCAGTGCTCCACCGGACACCGCAATTTTGCGTTTGGGAGTTTTAACCACTGCCAAAACAGCAAGGCTTTCGACCGAACTCAATAACCAGTCGGTCTCGAAAATTTTCCAAGTATTAGATGAAATTGGTCTTGAGAAAGATAAGGTTGAGACTGACCGTTTTCAACTCACTCCCCAAAGCCAGTACCGCAAGGGAATGCCACCGCTTATTACTGGATATCAAGTTAACAATTCCATAATTATTCGGATCCATGAACTCGATCGTGTTGGGGAAATTATGCAGGCAACCATAGACGCTGGGGGCAACCAGTTCGAATCATTGACCTACGCAGTCGAGGAGGATCAAGAATTTGTGGAAGAGGCAAGGGTACAGGCAATGGAAGACGCGTTAAGCAAGGCAGAGACTCTTGCCGGTACTTTAAATGCAAAAGTTGGCATGCCCCTTACCATTCAAGAACTCTCCAACGGTTATCGACCCATGCAGGAAAGAAGGATGATGCAATCCGATGCAATGATGGCAAGTGTTCCGGTTCAAGGGCCGGCCGAGTTGGTCACACTGGTTCAAGTACAGGTTAAGTTTATGCTGGAATAATTCGGCACTGAAAATTCCCTTACACCCCTGTATAAGGATTCCCCCCTTGACCGAATTCTAAATACCTTTAATTTAAACCTTTTAATGATGCCGGCGTAGCTCAGTTGGTAGAGCAGGAGACTCTTAATCTTTTGGTCGTGGGTTCAAGTCCCTCCGCCGGTACCATTCTTCCCTCCAATTTGCATTTTGTTTCGAGTTTGGAGATATTGAATTTCATTATTATCTAGTGATGTGCAAAGTATTGTACCGATTGCTGAACTACATTCTGTGTTTGATTATGCTGATATTCGGCAGTTTGCTCGCCTA
>ERZ807291.3756-NODE-3756-length-21017-cov-7.887415_pt1 | contig 21017 bp, 12 predicted proteins | sample MGYA00521257_ERZ807291 | MGnify/ENA primary metagenome ERZ807291 (study PRJEB31413, sample SAMN03169783) | marine metagenome | biome: Marine; feature: Water; material: Subsurface seawater | place: North Sea | collected 2011-04-28 | depth 1 m m ... | reverse complement strand
TCCCCCGAATCAATTTGCTCACCGATTTTAATCAACAACGCAATAATTTCTTGATTAGTCATTTGCACATCTCTTTTTATTGGTCTACTGCACTGAAAATGGAGGTTTTACGCTAGTTTTAAACTTAGTGTACAGCAGTTGATTGTCAAATTTGGGAATAAACGTTTAGAGGGCTTGATCATAGGTGGTCGTACAAATTTTAGACTTTAACGTGTTTAATGTTTCCTAACTCCACATCTATTAATAGTAGTTCAAACCTATTTATGCGGCCAAAGGTTTCCAACAAAACCTCTTCAATGACAGTACCTTCTTCATCAAAATTAGGAACACAATTATCATCATAAGGTGCGTCTTCCATAGGTACATTATGGTTTACAAGCAGCAGAATCTCAGTTTTCTTGATTGCATTTCATTGATGATTACAAAGCCAAAAAAGCGTTTTGCTAGCTAGGGCCAACTTTTACCTTCTATACATGTTTCATTATCTACATGGGCGTCTAGGATAGATAGAACGCTTAATAGTTTTCTGGATCGGTTTCAATTATTTCGCAAGATACGTAATTTCTTGATATTTCTAGAATCTCCTATTTTCAAATGTAAACCGTCTGATAATCCAAATATATAAACCTAATTTCTCTGCTAGAACGGCAAGTTCAGTATGGATAATCATCAATGTCATATCATCAACACTACATTAAAATTTTTTAGATTTATTTTATTGAGTTACATTTAAATAAATAATATACTGATATTAATTATTTTTAATGTAATTATTTTTAAAAAAATAAGTGCACTTAATTGGACAGTTTTAATGAAAATTGTTGTTATAGCCTCTTGCAGCAGTAGTAAATCGATTCCAAAAAAACTGCGGGTGGAAGCAGAATCATTAGAAATAGGACAAATAAAACAAGTAGTATCACATTGGAAGAAATTACTTGATCAACATCTAAAGCATACCGATCCCATACCCTGTGGACAACTTTACCAAGGTAGGGCTATCCAAGAAATAAAAAAAGTAGCGAGTGAACTTAATTGCCCTGTTTATTTTATTTCTGCTGGACTAGGTTTGGTCGATATTAATGAACAAATACCCGCCTATAGCCTAACCGTGTCTAAGGGTAGTAGTGATTATGTGGGGGATAAAATTGTAAGTGAGACTTTTAACAACCAATTATGGTGGCAAGAGATCAACAGTATTCGTGGGAACACTCCACTGCACACTATGATAAAAAAGAATAGTGACACTTTATTTTTACTTGCATTACCCGCCAATTATTTTGCCATGGTAGTGCCTGAACTAATGAAATTGACAGACCCTGAATTAAGTAGAGTGCGGCTATTTGGGCCAGCAGCAACAAAAAAGAACAAGAGGTTTGATCACGTTTTAATGCCCTATGATAATAGGTTCAATGGCCCAGATAGCCCTTTAAGGGGAACCTGCAGTGACTTTCCCCAACGTGCTTTACGCCATTTTGTGAGCATTATTGATAACAAACTGACTACAAGAAGCCCTGCTGACGACAGTCAGTTGGTTAGTGCGAGCCTTAGCAAAATGCGTTTACCGCCCAAAATTATTCGTAAGCAGGCATCCGATGAACAAATTAGTCTTATGTTGCAAAGGAAGTGGGCGCAATATATGGGTCAATCATCATCCAAGTCACTACGCCGATTAAGAGATGTTGAATTGACCGCATGTGAACAAAAGAGATTCAGTGGAATTTTCCAATCTGTAAAGAAATTGATGGGTGGTAAAAATGGTAGATAAGGGAATAAAAATACGCGCACTTAAGACAATTCAAAGAGGAAATACGCCAGTGTATGCGTTTTTCATTCCTGGAGAGTTAATCACGCAGATCGCTGATATAAGCCGCATCGAGCGTGATTCTGATGACAAACTTGAGGGCTTCCAGCGTAAGAATATTCAACAACATGTGAATAATATCGCAGCTTATTTAGATCAGGGTGATATTTTGTTTCCTAACTCTATTATTTTGGCTCTCTCTCCTCAGGTAGAATTTACCCAAGCAAGAGGGCGTGATGCAGAGGGAACAATTCCTTCAAGCCAAATTGGAACATTAACTGTACCGATTAGAGAAGAAGGAAATAGAGTCGCTTGGATAGTTGATGGGCAGCAGCGCTCTCTCGCCCTATCAAAAGCACAAAAGAAAGGTTTGAATGTTCCTGTTATCGCATTTGAGGCGGCTGATTTGGAAACTCAAAGAGAACAATTTATTTTGGTCAATAAAGCAAAGCCTTTGCCACCACGATTAATAAACGAACTTTTACCTGAGGTAGATAAGCACTTACCCAAAGATCTTGCTGTGCGAAAAATACCTAGTGAGTTATGTGGACTACTAAACCGTGATCCCGATTCTCCTTTCTATCAATTAATAAAACGTATATCGACTGACAAAGAAAAACAGGGAGTCATAGTTGATAGCGCGATTATCGAAATGATCCAAAACAGTATTAGAAACCCATTGGGTGCATTAGCGCAGTTTAAAAGTCTTGGATCAGAGGCTTCAGATCTGGATAAAATGTATAGTACGCTGATCATATTTTGGAACTCTGTCAAGACAGTCTTCCCCGATGCATGGGGCCTACCATCAACCCAAAGCCGATTAATGCACTCAGCTGGCATCACTGCTATGGGCATCTTGATGGATAGAATAATGGGCAGAGCGATGGGGCAATCTGATCCACAAAAATACATCGAAGATGCCCTGCAAAGGATTCAGCCACATTGTCGTTGGACAGAAGGCACATGGTCACACATTGACTTAGAGTGGAATGAAATCCAGAAGCTAAGCAAGCATGTAAGACTATTATCAGATTTGCTGACACGTCTAGATTATGAGAGCAAGTTGTAAATCACATGAAATTTATTTTTGCTGACAGTATGGATCATGTTGATCCTCGGTTTAATTTTTTAACCGACCAATATGGTGCAAACCGTGAAGCTTACTGGGATGATGTATTTCCTCATGAGCTTTTAACAAAAGCCCCATATGATGGGGTGCTGCTGTCACGTGCCATGATTGGTGAACCCAATTTCCCTGGAAAAATGAATGAATCGTTATCCATGCGTTTTAGGCGTGTCGGCGCTAGGGCGCATCTTCGCCTTACTGCCAAAGAACAACTGGAAATGCCAATTTTTGGTGACAATGGTGCTTTTTCATATTGTGACATGCCCGAGCCACCCTACACTGCTGCTGACACTGTAGAATTTTATGGCCAGGGCCAATTCACTCATGGTTGTGCTGTTGATCATATTATCTTCGAATTTGACAAAAGTGTTTCTGGCCTCAATGGTGGTAATGCAGTTAGTAAAAAACGCTTTGAGATAACTCTAAATTTAGCCAGTGAATTCTTTGAAGAAAGTAAGAAGCTTGATAATACGTTTACCCCGATTGGTGTAATTCAAGGATGGTCACCAGACAGTCTAGCGCATGCTGCAAGAGCGTTAGTTAAGATTGGGTATAGATACCTTGCTATTGGTGGTATGGTGCCATTAACGGCGACTGATACTCATATAGCCGTTACCGCTGTGACTGATGCCATTAAGCAGTGGCCTGGTATCAAAGTACATCTTCTAGGATTTGCCAAAGCTGACAATCTGCATGAGTTTGTAAAGTACAAACAAGTAGCAAGCTTTGACACCACATCCCCTCTTTTGAAGGCATTTAAAGATTCTGTAAAAAACTACTACCTACCTAATGATGATGGCAGTATTGATTACTATACAGCCATTAGAATCCCACAAGCTATTAGCAATAATAAGCTTAAAACCCATGCCAAAACCGGGCTTTATAAACAAGAACATTTATTAGAGATGGAAAGTGCTGCACTTAGTTCACTGCGCATGTATGCCGTTGGTCAGGAGACCCTCGAAAATACCCTCAATGCAGTGATGGAATATACTAAACCATTACATAACACCCCAACGGCAGATGAGTCTAAGCTATTAAAGCAACTTAGTAAGCTTGAGGAAAAGTATATAAAAACGTTACAACGCAGACCTTGGGAAGATTGCAATTGTGACGTGTGTAATGCGATTGGGGTTGAAGGAATAATATTCCGAGGCTCCAATAGAAATAAAAGAAGAGGTATCCATAATTTGAATGTTTACCATAATCATCTCAACAGAATTTTAATAAAATGACAAAATATAACTACACAGCTTTAGTGCCAAAACAAAGCAATCATCTGCAGGTTTTATCTTTTTGTGCTCCCGCAAATGAAATTTTAGATTTTGCGCGTATTGACAGAATTGGACGACAAAAAGATGGCTCTTTAACAGGTTTTCAGCGCCCCCAGGTGGCGGCACACATTAATGAGATAAGAACATATCTCGCGGTTGATGAGGCTGTCTTACCTAATTCAGTTGTTGTAGCTTTTACTTCAGGTGTCACCATTACTAATAACCAAGATGGCATGGCACAAGTAACGATCGATGTAACTGAGGACAGCAAAGGCTTCGTCGTAGATGGACAACAGCGTCTCACTGCACTTTCTGGTCTTCCTGATAAAAATTTCGAAGTGCTAGTAAGTATGATTGTGTGTTCTAACGAAGAAGAGTTGCGAAAACAGTTCATTCTTATTAATAACACCCGGCCATTACCTAAGACACTTATTTATGAGTTATTGCCATCTGTTACTGGCCTGCCACACAGACTTTCATCTAGATCTAAGTCTGCAGGACTTGTAGAACGCTTAAATTATGATGAGGATTCATCACTCCATGGCCAAATAGCGCAGCACACCAACCCACAAGGCACACTAAAAGATACAGCATTGCAGAAATTGATTATGAACTCCTTAAATGCTGGTGTTTTGAGAGAAATGTCATCTGCAAATAATCCTGAAGTGGCACAGTTCACGATAATTAGTGAGTTCTTTGCTGCAGTCCAAAGCGTTTTTCCAGAGGCTTGGGTCGGCAAAACTCCAAGAACATCAAGGCTCGTCCATGGAGTTGGTATTATTGCTATGGGATTTGTTTTAGAGCATATCTACAGTGCTTCTGGTGCAAAACATAGAGATGAATTCGCAAAACAATTGAACTTGTTGGCTAGTCAATGTGCTTGGACAGAGGGGCACTGGGAGTTTGGTTTAGACAACAAACGTCCGTGGAATGGTCTTCAATTCATTCCACGTGACTACCTAGAACTTAGCCAACACTTAATTCGGCAATTAAAAAAACTATAAAGAACTATCAACGTACTCTACAAATGCGCGAATAATGCTTGTCGAGCCCTTTCCATCAGGATAAATCAAATCTTTTCGACGATCTGATACTGGGTAAAACGCTTGATGAGCAGCACTTTTAGCAGCAAAAACAAAAAAACTAGCCTTATCAGCCAAATTTAACAAAGAAGATGTCGCAGTTTTATCGTTATTTAAAACGACTGCCAAACCTGGATATTTTTTACCAATCACCGAAGCAGCCCGACGACCAGCACCTTCAGTTAATGAGTAGATAGCTAGTTGCTTGCCAGACAGATTAATGGTTTCCCTAGAATCCTCTGGTTCTTGGTTAATATAAATGGAAGGGAATTGTTTGCTCGTTCCAATTAAATCTTCTGCCAATTTGACCGCACTTAATTTCTGCGCCTCATCGAGCTTTTCCCATTGCTTAATTAAAAACTCTTGAAATACATTCCAAAGCTTCACTCTCCTATCCAAATCTCCACAGGCCGCATCAGCTAAAACATCTATTACATCTAGGTAATAGTTCACAGCACCCCTACTTTTGGCACCATTATCTCCATCCCAAACTTCCTGAAGGCAATCCAAAGCATGGGTATAGTCACTAGCCAGAAGTGAACATTCAGTTAAATTTCGAATGAGGTCTCCACACAAAACGATATCTTGTGGAGATCGTGCCTCATCACTGGCAAGACTGAGTAATATTATAAGACTATTATTTTTAGAAATACTTATACTGTGACTGTAAAGCCAAGAAAGGATTTGTGGCAGAAGATCACGCATAGCTTCTGTGTTTTCATTTTGAATCAGGCTAGATAGTATTATTTCATCCCAATCTTTTTTGCCCCAATTAAACATACACTCATCAAGTTCTTCTTGAATTTCTTCTAGAGGTATATTTTTATTAATGGCCACTAGAACGTCATTCCAATGATTCAAGACAAATTTTCCATGAGCCTTTTTTAAATGTTCCCATATAAAAGCTCTATTCTCATCACTTTCTAAAGCATCTATGATGTTTTTTGGATACTTACTAAGTACCCCATAAATCTCTTTTTTCTTCTTCTTATCGACATCAAAAGCAGTTTTAAGCAAATTCCAGGCTGAATCAATTGACGGATTAATCAAATCTAATGCAGCAGTCTCTACTGAAACTCTATCATCCGTTATGGCGCTAGGTGAAACCCACTCCTTAAGTTTGTGGTCCCAGCCATTATTGATAAGTTGTTTAGGTAAATTTATGGTTACACGATCAAATCCAAATGCTGTCGCGCCAATAGACCAGCACATCCACTCCTCATCATATTTAGAATCATGAGGAAGATATGGACTTTTAAAGAATAATGACTGTAGATGATCATTCTGTGTTACCACATCAATGCTCGAATGAGATTCAATGGTTACAGGGGCGATAGTGTTGACGCGAAGTGCCCTCAAGATAATCAAATTAACACGCCACGAAGACTCGGTTTTTATTACATCATTTAATCGTTTTTTATCGGATAAGATATCAGCCCAACGACCAGAAGTAGCAAGGGCTTGGAGTTCTAAAGATATTAGATTTAGAGGGCTCAACAGTTTACGTGAAGCTAGTTCCTTCTTGAAACCCTCTGCTGCTAGGCCATCACCAAAATTAATTGAGTTTCGGAAGTCTCTTAGAATACGAGCAGTCGGTCGTTTGACTGCGCTTTTAAATAGGGGTCTATCACGATACCTAATAACAATATTATTCAGATTTACCATTAGCTCTGCTATTTTTATTACATCATCACTAAAACGATCTTGAACTTGTAGGCGCAAAAATCCGATTGGATGCTGCTGGAGTAATAAAGTTTCTAGGTCATCATCTGCGTGACTAATGATCACCTGTGAATAGGCAAGATATGTCTCACCAAAAACCGCCTGTACTATGCGATTTAACTCACCTAACTGCCTAAAATCAAAAGCCACTATATAGAAAAAATGTTTATTGTTTAACTTCCACCTTGGTAATATCGCAGGTAACCTTTCATCTTGAGCATGTTCCAGCATGATGCTTAGGGAATCTTCAAAGCAAGCAGGATAATTTTTCTCCGGATTTTCTGGTAACGACCACACATTTTTATCATCAAAGAAGTTGCTGAACCATTTATTATTCACTGAAGTCACCATATGTTTGTTCATAATTTAGGCGAGCTTCTATAATTTCTCCTTGCAAAGGCTTTAGTTCCAACTGTTCCTCTTTTACATATGCACCAGAATAGGTGGAGTTCATACTCCCAGCAAGATAAAAGTTAGGTCCGATTATTCCTTTTAAATGAATTTTATCTGTCAATATGTGCTGAAATATTTCAGGATTTTGAATGGTGTCATGCAAATGGTTAACTAAAAATTTCGTATATTGATCCATATTCTGATCTAAAGTAATCATCCGCAAACGACAACCGTTCTCCAAAAGTTTAATAAGCACCTCTGAAAATTTGATAAACCGAAAGCTCCACCCAATATCTAAAGAATTCCAATTCCCTGCCCTATTATCAATAAGGTCAAAGTCTGTGGCCCAGGGTGAGGCTAACCAAAGATCTCCCGGACTGAAAATCATACTAATCAATTGACTACTTAGGACTTCACGTGCCTTTCGTCGACCCGTCTCATTCGTTAGCCAAAACTGTCTCGTCTTAGTCAAGGCTTCATCTCCGCTAACTCCATTCTTATCCTCAAACTGAGGAGTTCGCGTTCTATTTTTATTATTCTTGGATACAATAATAGGCCATCAATATCTATTGGTGTAGCATTTATCTCCGTCGTGATCTGCCCTATTTTATTGCTGCTGGCAGTTGGTAAGACAAGATCTACCCTGCCACGTTGGCATAGAACAGTGTGGACAGGGTGAAGCCAGTCAGAGTGTCCAAGGTAGTCTACTCTTGGCGTTCTATCAGGACATAATTTAGCCGCAAGCAGTCGCTCAGTTCGTCGTTTTCCATTAAAGTAACTATAAGAAGTCAGTACAGAATTTCTCACTTCATGACCCCGTGGCCAAAGTATTGATTGGATTCGGCATGCAGAAGAGAATACATTATGATCAGGTTCCTTATCATTAACAGCGAGCACAACCGAAATGATATTAAGTGGTAACTCAATTCCTAACATACCCTCTAGGGACCGCCAATATCTTAAGCGTTCTAACAGTTGCTTGTCAGTGTGTTTATTGCTATCCGGACGAAGCACCCTGCTGAATAGCACTGATGTAAAACTGTGAGAATATTCAAACCCAGCAACTATTAAAGCGTTTTTTAGTATATTTACCGCATCTAATCGGGTTTTATAGTCATCAGCCTCCCGAAAAGTTTTTAATCCATTCCCAATATGTGGATTATCATTACGCTTCTCTAATAAATCTGTTAAGTCCGCGTCTAACTGCTCATAGTCTCCAACTCCAAGTGTGCTCGCGAAGATATTTAATAAGCCCAAGCTATCTTGATCGTACCTATCCTCAAATTGAGTAATTATCCCAACACCACCTATATCGCGTTCAGAAAGCCATAAAATTATCTCATCACCACTGTGCACAATATCTGAATTTAAGTTTTGGTCACCTACACTTGGTAGTACTGTACAAATAGATTGTTCCACCGCACAAGCAAGAGTATTTCCCATAACTTTACGACACCATTTTAGATAGTGATCAGTATTGTTGGGAAAATCAAAAGCTTGGGTCGCTAAGTTTTCTAACTCTTGAAGCATTGATGGCGCACACAACAAAATTTTTAACTCTTCCTGAAGTTTCTGTTCCTTTAAAATTTCACTAGACTCTTCTCCATCTTGAGTTTGCAGTTCAGTGTCCTCTTTAAACAAAAACTTTCTTGTATCTTCCAGTGAATATCTAGACTTTTTCTGACATACCCTTTTTACAGCATCCATTAGCTTTACGTTAGTCTCCTGAACTTCTAGAGCGATTGCTGTAATAAAACATTCGTGGATCCAGTCAGCAATAAATGTATTACCATCAAACAATGTACTGTCCGCCAACAAATCCTGTAAGTACCCATAACGCAACGCATTATTAATTGAAGAGTCTGTTAAAAGGTCTCGAAGGGTCTCATCACTACAATGACACTCGATTCTCAAAGCGTCAACAGATAGCAAAGTCCCTATGCCAACCGCCACACCATCTTTTTGCCAATCGATTTCAATACTTGCGCTCTCACCACCTTGGAATTTCAATTCAGCATTCGACCCAGTACTAAATCGGGTTATTTCAAGCGGAGTATTAGTTTGATGAGTACAAAACGCAATAGATCGTAAGTTTTCTTGCAACCAGTTACTCCCTGCAGGGATTTCTAAAGTCTCTAATGTATTGAGAGGTTTGAAAATACTACTCCATCTCAATGTCGCATTACTTTTATCAGTCATTTTAGATTGCGGAGGTAGGGACCTAGTATGAATTTTTGTAGGACGATAAACTCTAATTTTGGTATCTAATTCAGAGCAATATACCTCTTCTAGCGACTCAAGATTTTCCCCAAAAACATCTGATACCTCTATAAAAACCGAAGTATTGTGGAGTTCTTTGCCAGGTTCTAATTCCACTGGAAAAATCCAATCTGAAAAATTTTCATTTTTTACAGAAAATCGCTTAGAAATTCGGCCTGGAGCAAATGTTTTTAGACCCGCAAAAAAGTTCATATATTTTTCGTCAACTACACCGCCCCCCCGTTCTAAACAAATCATGAGTTCTGGTGTACTGATATCTGAATAAAGGTTTTTAGGAATAAATCCTTCGAGTGGCGAACCCCATCGGGGGTCAGCATCTAACCATGGAATAATTTCTTGATCGTCATTTGACCATTTCCCCCAATCTGTCTCAATCTTACGGATTAGAGTTGGTAGAAATTCCATATAAATTGATCTAGGTGATTTCCACAGCAGTTTATCAACGACCCCTGTATCGTCCCACTTTAGTGCAAGAGCCCCTTCAATATATTTATGTAACTGCATCCGTTCTTGGCCACCATTTAAAACGGCTTTAAATAACGCCAAAATACTTTTTTTTACATTAGTAGGAAAACCTTTTTCTGGTTTGTTTAGGTGTTGCCAGGGGTTAAATTTTGGAACCTTGCGCCCTGCCCAGTCCAATGTAGCCTGAGCAGCATGAAAACGCAGAATATGTTCATTGTCGACTGGCAATACTAGAGATTTTATCTCTGGATCAAGTAGGCTTTCGTAATGCTGAAAAATTAAACGATCTCTTCCGAATTGAGAAAGAGTCACAATCGTCCAAGGTCTCATTTCTCTTACCCTCCCAGCGCGCCCTTTTCGCTGCAGGTAAGACGAGAAATCTTGTGGCGCTTTGTGCTGTATGACCGTGCCAACAGTCGGGTCATTAAATCCAACTTCAAGCGCTGCAGTGGCAATCACTACCTTGGCATTCGGATCCACACCTCTATCGTCACTCGAAGTACGGCCTATTTTTGTTCTATCGATCGAATCTAAGGAGAAACCAATATTTTTTACTATTTGCCAATTTTGTTTGTAGTGATTTAACTGAGAAATATCACTGGTATTTGGATCACGCAACATCGCTAAAGAGCCCACATCTTTGCGGTCCCAAAAGCCTCCCCTTCTCTTCCACCCTTCGGCATCACTCAAGTTACCAAAAAGCCGATTGGTGGCATCAAGATCATCGCTAAATACAAAGGTTTTTGTCCCCCAGGTCCCATTTGAAATGGGAACAGAACCAGTTGACTTATCTTGGAGACGACTGGCTAATATAGCTGCCTGTATTGTGGTTGATAACAATGCAGTTTTAGATACTGCGTCCCCACGCAAAGCAAGCATGTACTCACTACCCTCTTCAAGCATTTCCTCACTTGATGGCTCAATTAACTTCGTTCTGCCTTCTTTTATCCCCGTTAGTTGAGCAAAAAACTTTTCAGCACCAGTTAAAGTTGCCGATAAACCAACAAAATGGGAATGTCCTCCTGATAAAAATCGCCAACGACGCAACAAAAGTGCGACGCTGGCACCAGTAGTACCAGAATAAGTGTGCACTTCATCAAGCAACACGAGCGGCACACTTTGTTTGGCTTTAATACCAAATAACACCCCAAGTTTAGGATCCCCCATTCTCAAATTGAGCATCTCAGTTGTAGTAAAAAGTATATCTGGGGGACTTAAAGCCATTGACTCTCGCGTTAAAGCAACTTCATCTGAATCCACCTCATTTGCACATAAGCTACATCGAAGTAATTCTATGCCTTTATCAAATTCAGCTTTATTCCATCGTAACTCACCAGAACAATCGGTGGTGTTACATTTTAATAGGCTAAAGGTATGGTATGAAAGGTTATCGATTTTTGCCTTATACTGAGCGAGTTTAATGTTCACAAAAGATTCTGCAAACAGCGCTCCGATTTTTAATTTCCGACCACCCTCTTTTTTCATTAGGCCATCTAACTCTCTGCATTGTAGCCAAGCCTCATTAAATTGATCTTTGAGGAGTTCAGTTCTTGGATAAATAGCGAGCACACGCACTCTACCTTCAGGCTTTTTTATTACGTCATCAACTATGCTCGATAACGCAGGCCAGTAAAAAGCATTTGTCTTACCACTGCCGGTTCCAGCACATATAATGGTGCTGCTGACCTGGTGAGCTTTATCTGCTGGCCGATTTGTGGCGTTTAGGATCCGTTCAGTAGCCCTTCTCTGAAAACTTGCCATTTTAAAGACGCCCACTAGTGCCTTCAGCGCTTCTTGTTTTAGATTATTGACGAGTTTCTGCTCAAGCCAAATTGGGAGCAATTTTGATAGTTTTTGATCACGCGCAGGATAATACCGAGGCTTTCGCATAAACCGAAAATCAGAAACCAAAGTCTTCGATTTCTCAATAGATTGGCCATGAAACCATTGCCTCAGATTAGCATATAGTCTGACTGACTCGGCCATTCGACTCCTATAAATAGGGTCTCCTTCTTCATTTTCATCAGTTGTTTCATAGAGCATTGCGTGTTCTTCTAATTCATCTATTACCTCCGATTCACTTGGATCCTCTTTTTCTAGAATCGATTCAATAATATATTCCAATTCAGTTCTACTAAATCCAATTTCTGTATCCCCCCATACAAGAAGCTTTAACTCTCTTTTCTCAATAACATCAAGTGCACGTTGGAGGTAACCACTCATCGAGATACCCTCTTCCGACAAATCACAAATTCATGCTGGATTTTGTGTTTTTCCAAATAGTCTTTTACTTCTTCGTTAAACATCATAAGTTTTGCACCTTCTCTGGTGCTAGCGGTTCTCATAAAGTTATGTATCATCTTTGGTAACTGATTTTGATTTATTTCATCAGCAATACCTTTTAACTCATCAACAAGAGCAACAATAGCTTGAACGTCATCAATCCTTTGGGGGATTTTTGTAGTAGACGTATCAAAAGTGAAACGACGCTCTTTGAAAAGTTCAGCTCTTTTAACGGCCTCTAAGTCTAAATGGAGTTGACTTTCAATGAGATGTTCATCCACAACAAATTGGTTCTTAAGGTTTCCTAACTCTGCAAACCATTCTTCCTTATTTTTGTGTTTTAGAGTTTTAATAAAACCAGTTTGGATAGTAATATACTCATCCAGGACCCCGGCTTGGCGGGCAGCAACATCCTTTTCAATCCAATGGTCTTTGAATGCATTGAGTGAAGCCTTGGTTGAGTTCAAAGATTTAACTTCATCAATACCTAATTTCCTTAATGTTGATTCTCCATTGAGGATAGAAATCATATGAATGTTGTCAAACTCACGCTCAAGTTCTTGAGGAATTTTCTCTAGTGTATCGATAAAATAGTCATACTCTTTTGTAGTTTTATGGCTATCTTTGGTATCTACAAACACTTCCAACTGACCCTTAATTTCATTAATACAATCTGATAGTTTAGTCATTACTAATTGCTCCCAAGTTAGCCAATTGAGATTCAATATTACTTATATAGATATTTACTTGCTGTTTTTTAACAGCTGTATTTTCATTTCCACTTGCCTGGTTTTTATGTCGAAGATGCGAACTAACTGATGGATAAACTGATTTCCACACAGAAAGAATCTTGAGCAAAGCTTCAGCTTTAACCTTATCAACCCGATTAAGGTTTGTGACAATTTTAGTTGCTTCAAAAGGTCCCATTATGTGCATGAGTGCTTTTGTAGTTGGCCATGGATTATCTTTAAGAAAAGAATCCACGCTGTTACTAATTTGACGACTAGTCAAAGGTTGTTCGTGCGGGTATACCCCTGCATTAGAAAGTTCTTTGAGGAGACCAGCCATTTCCGTTAACGTGCTTATTAATTCTGATTCATTGGAGCAACCCTCCAGCCATTCCATGACTTCATACGTATTTTTCAGATGGTCCTGTCCATTTTTTGCAAGCCTAGATATAGACTTTGAAAATGGAACTTGAGGATCAATCACCCCCTTAAAAATGGGTATGAGTAGGTCACCTTCAATAGCGTAGGCATTTCCGGGCGTATAAAGGTCTAATATTTTTTTTCTAGACTTATCCCACCCGTCCGCAATAAATGTTAACTTTTCATTCCAGTCAGGATATGGGGTCGTCGCCAAAAATGAATTAATACCAGGTGGCGGAAAGAACTTTTTACCATCACCGACACTTTGATAACGATGACAAACAAATCTTAGTTGTTGTTCAAAATTTTTAATACTGGGGTCAAATAGTAAAGCATTTCTAAGCTGTTCTTGTATGATCTCCAACGACTTGACTTCATCACGACTTCTAGCAACTAGTACTTTTATTGACTCCACTACCCAGTCGTCAACGAAATTGTGGTAGTAGCAATAATCTTCAAACGCATCACTATAGTCCCACTTTTCATCATGCAATTGATATCTCTTAAATGCTATTAAAAATTTTTTATACCTGAATTGGTTTTGACTGTTGCCATAATTTCCATAATCGCTACCTGGATTCTGTGGTTTATTACCAAAGAATAAAATGCAATTTGGTATGTTGTTTATATTGAATGCCACATGAATTGGTATTCTTATTGCGCTAAAGCCCTCCCTCAAACCTTTAACCGCAACCCATTTTTCGTAGTCGTTTGCTAAGACCGCTACTAAATTAGTGGATAATACTTTCCTAATTTTTTGTGCATCTGCCTGTATGATAACTTCGTCAGCAAACCATTTATCAATTTCCTTTGGAATTTGCTGGAGTTGAGTCACCGATTGAGGCAAGCTTTTTGAGTGATCTTTTCCCGGCGACGGGTTGACAATTGGCCTGGGAATAGCAGGAACTGGGAGGGCAGTGCCTGCTCCAACATTAACCAGCATGTTTGCCAATTGTTCTTCACCAAACAATCGTGCTACTGAGTGCGGCATCGCCTGCGCCAATTCATTAATATTTGGTGTTTGATAACCCCAGATTTTGACTAATGTAGTTATCCGGTCATTATTTTCTATGGCATTTAATTCGCCTTGGAGTGTAGAAGAGATCTCTGCTGATTGGATGCCCTGAAGTTTGGGTAGCGCATTAAAAAATTTCTTAGTTGGAAATTTCTTATTAATAAATTCCTGGCGATAATTCTTGAGCACGTCTTTCAGGATAAAAATAATGATGTCTCGGGGTACAAATTGTAATTTACCCCCTCGATAGCAATATGCATTGGCTAGGGCTCGCAGCGCATGTTTGTTAAAGGGGAACAAGGGGTGACCGTTTGGAGAAGCACCAAAGGTTTTAATAATTTCTTTGTCATCTTCTACATCTGAACACCATATTTTCGGCCATTCACTTTCCTCGTGGTGCATTTCAAAGCTACTTTTAAGATTGTCGTGACCTATTCTAGCGGCATTTAAATATCGGCCACACAAGTTTTCAATTCTACCTATAGTGTCCTCGTCATCAGAACTGCTTTCATCGATATTCCATTCTTTATTACCAAGTCGACTTAGTATAGTGTCTCGCTTCCCCTGATAAGCTTTATACCCCTCTGCAGAAGTCGTGACTGCAAATACAGAACGTATGGTGCATAGATCTTCGTGGCCCTTATGAGTGCTATTTACCAATAGGTTGTCTAATAGTTCATCTTTAATTGCAGATATTGCTGAAAGATCCTCAATCAACAAAGCTAAGGTGCGATTTTTTGACTTTAAGTAGCGGCGAATATGCATAAATAGATCACTAAATCCATCAACCTGATAAAGGTGTAGGGCTGTCTTATGGAGTGCTTCAGTGAGTAATTGATTCAAAAGTTCGACTACTTCAGACTGTTTTTGTGGACTCATTAATTGCGCTGAAGTTATGTACTTTATAGCCGTAGATGAAAAACTATGAATGTCCGACGCTTGCATGCTTAGGTCTGATTGCACAATCATCGATATTTTAGTTTCATCATCTTCCTCTTTCCTTTTTTTCCCCTGTGTAAACTGTTTTGCAATTCTATAGAGGCACTTATCCTTACCAACCAATCTTTGCTTAAATGTCGAATCACCAATTAGTGCATCAAGTCCATCATAGCCAGCATGCAGTTTAAGGAACGCATGGCGGGATTTTTGTTCTGGATTAACTAACTCAGGATTCGTATCGTATAATTTTTTAAGTTGTACATCTTCTTTTTCAAAAAGGTCATCCAATGCAACTTTAATATCTGAAATTAGCCGGTTAGCAACCTGATCTACCTTTAACTCTTGACCTATTTTGTTGATCTTCGCTCGAGTTTCGTCTAGATCTTTATCATCGAGTCCATCTAAAAGAAGCTCAAGTACCTGACGAAAACTGGCAGCCTTTGGTATTCGAATAATGTGCCAATCATCGCAACCCTCAGTCGTTTTTAGCTTAGCATCAAGCCAGCACACAAGGTGCGACTTACCTGTGCCAGGTGCTCCTACAATGGGAATGGGATAAGATTGCGTGAGCAAATCTTCTAACAGATCATGCTCACTCTTTGCTTCTCCATCAACAGCATCTTTGGACCGGTGAGATAGTCGCATGGGTTCGTGCACTGCAAGTAAAAGATGCTCTGCCGCTACCTCAGCCTCTGTGTGCATGCAACTTAAAACTTGTTTCTCATCTGGCCAGTATTCATTAAGCATTTTAATCTCCTCCCCGCAATGTGATGTTGCTTATCACTTTTGATGGCAAACCAAGTGGCCCTGACATTTCAATTGAATTAACATCATCAGCACCTGGTTCTAAACCAATTACGGCGGCAAACTCGAGTCGGCGAAGAGCAAGACTTAGGCTAAAAGATATTTTTTTTTCGTAATCGTAGGCCCATTGTTTCACCCCCATGACATCCATGGTTTGCTTGTGATAGTTTCCCCCATCCATAACTGGCAAAATTTTACCGAGACTTTTTATGAACTCACGGGGGGGCATGGTTTTTTTGGAGTTAAAGATCGTCTTTAACGAATCTTTCACCGCTCTAGTAGGATCAATCACTAACTTATCATGATCCTGATTTGCAAAGCCTAAAAACGTCAACCACTCAATCAAGCCAGCATATTCAGCATCATTTAATGCAAAACCTTGACCCAGCCACCTAGCCAGGGAATCACGAATGGCTCCTTGAGTAATAGGGAAATTATCGAATGGACCGTGGCTATCGCACGCCAAGAGACAAACCAAAGATACAAATAATGGCTCAGTTGAGTATTTATTTTCCTTTTTGTGGCACGTTATCGTTTCAATTGGTGTTTCAAAAAGTGCGGATCTAACTATTTCAGCTATATTTTCCGGTGTTGGGTGTTGGTTTTGAGTAACATGGACCAAGGATATTTTCTGGTCTTTATCAATCGACCAAATCTTGTGAAATTCAGCTCCCCAAAAAGTGACCATATCTACAAATTTTTCTGTGTGGTTTTGATTCTCAGCCAGGGTGTCTGGTGCACACAAAGCAGTCAACTTTTCGAGTGTCATTGAATTCATTTTCGATCTACGTAAAACTTTGTAGATGACACAAAGTGTGCCAATATGACTACTTGCTGATGCGGTATTGAATAAAACTGCCATTACAAAGTTCCTGCTATAAAATGATTAAGTGTTGATGTGTGCGCAGATCTTTCCCACCATCGAGTGCCATTGTTGTGGTTACTAATAATATGATCTGGGGCAACCAATAATTTGGGAGTGAATCTTAGTTCGAATGCTAACTCTGGAATAACTTTAGCTTCCGGCATTAGCAATATCAATTCAGGCCAATTGATGGCATCTTCAACTTTTTGGTTGATGTCGATACCCATCCAAAATCCCCTAAAACCTTTTTTATGAATTTGATCTTTTAGCTTGTCCAGAACATAGGGTTCTGCGCGTATCACACTAATAACTCCAGCTTCCAGAAGTTGACGTATCCATGTCGAGTACTTATTTAAGAATTTATCTTTTGAGGACGAATGTGTTTCACCTATAGTGTAATGTAGATAGATATCTGGATGCTTACCTTTAAATTTTCCCTTCCAGGCGCCCTGTTTTACGAAACCAAATACACTGCATTGTCTCCCAACTTCAGGCACATTCTCCTCAAGATTTAATGCTCGGCATCCAGGACAGCCATTACATAATTTTTCAGGCGGTAGATTAACAATGGTATAAGTGGACTCTAATAATGTGCACAAGGGATTATCACTTGGGCTTGCTAGCCAACCACTTAGGGTGTCAAAACCTTTAGCAATGTATCGTTTCTCTCGCTCTAATTGAGGTTCATAGAGTTTTTCCCAAGTTTCTAACTCTTGGTGGTTATCAACAATCGTTGTAACATTCATGGTTCGGTAATAGCTATCATAGTAGGTATCCACCGCTTTCTTATTTGCATTTGTATCAATCGTGCTATCGTACTCTGGAGGTTGAGGAACAGGTTGAGACGTTGTAATCATGCCAGTTCGTTGCATAGAAAGTAGAACTTGCCGGTTCCACTGTTCATTATAGTCTCTGCTATAACCTGACTTTAATTTAATATGCGCAGCCCTTAAATCGATGACCACCTCATCCTTTGAGCTATCCTCGTTTGATGGCAAACCCCACATTTCTTTCCATTTATCCATACCCAATTTAAGTGAAATAAGTCTCTTACTATTAAGTTTTTTAGCATCTTCTATTTGTCCCTCATGCCAGATCACCATAGATTGCGCAGAGTAGCCATCTCGTCCACCTCGGCCAACCTGTTGATAAAAACTATCAATATTAGGAGGTAAGTCGGCGTGTAATACTGATCTTACATTATCCTTGTTCACGCCCAATCCAAAAGCTGCGGTGCCAACCATGATGTCCAGTTTGTTATCGTTCCATTGCTCTAATTGACTTTGCTTTTGTTGATCATTTGTTTTACCTGTTACTATTCCAACTCTATTAAAGTCCATAGCCATGATGTCTTTTTTTAAGGCTTCTGCTCGTTCAGGATACAAAACATAAACAATTAATGGCTTGGGTAGCAAACAGATGGCTTTGAGCACCTCTGCCATATGAGAGGATGGCTGAACCTTGTGAGTGTGATACTGAATTTCTGGTCGCAGAAAACTGCCATGGACTTCAACAGGTGCGATATTTATATTTATATTTATATTTATATTTTTATCTTTAAAAGAAAAACTATCCTTTAAAACCTGTAATGTAGACTCCGTTAATGTGGCTGTCATTAGGCAAGTCTTAATACCCATTTTCGATTCTTGTCTTAGAGACGCGACCAGCGCTCCCATAAGCTGATAATAAGGCCTAAATTCATCCCCCCACTCAACCACCATATGTGCTTCATCAAATATTATACTTCCAATTAAGTCATTTTTTGCCGCATCAAATAATGGCATGCAGAATGATTTACAACAGGCTTCAGGTGAGGCAAACAAAATCTTTTGAGTCCCACCCCTTATCTTTGATTTTATCACCGAGTGTATTGACTGTTCTTGTGATCCATGCCAAAAGTAACAACCATCTCCATTTATACCGAGTGTTTTCTCAGCGCGCTTGCCCTGATCAATCGCAAGAGCAGTAGTTGGTACGATGACTAACGTTAACTTGTTTTTTTCACACAAACTCAATGCGTGTGCAATTAGTGTCTTTCCTGTACCAGTAGGGAGATTAACGATGGTTGTTGCGTTGTCCTCAGCTTTTAAATTGATTCTGACAGCAGTGCCCTGAGCACGACCCTTATAGTGTTTATAATCATCATTTTCAAATAATTTACTGAGTCCTGGGTCCATTGGATATTCTGCAATTTTTGAAACTTGCTGGAAAGCATATATTTTTTTTAGATCAACCAAACCGTCGTCTGATATTAATTCACTATTTAAAAGCTTTATTTGTTTACTTAAATTAATTTTTAAACCTATAGCTTGAAGAACTTTCTCATCCGTCTTGGCCAAACGTAAAACAGGCAAACCATTTTCTTTCTCACCTTCAGATGGCGCGCCCATTAATGCATCCCGATAGGCGGCAGCAATGTCAGCACTGCATGCCTTAGGGTCTATAAGAACTTTAATTAAACGTGTATAAAACCTGTTCTTGAAATTCTCTTTAGTGGATACATCACCGACACCAAGTTTGGCAAATAAAATACTCCACTCGGTATCGTACTGATTCATCCCAGCACCACTAGTAATGCTTTGATTGCCAACATTCTAGACTCATAGCCCACGTGAGCGTCTGAAGCTTGCAAACGTTGCCCTGACTCAAGAGTGACGTGCTTGACTATTTCGCGCCATTGATCAGCAGGATATGCTTCTTCGATTGCTAACCAATGCTCTGCCTTTATCTGCTCATCTCTTTCATGATTTTGATTAATATATCCAAGCAATGTTTCGTCATTAATAATTTCACCTGAACTTTTGTACCAACTTGACATAACTTTTGACATTAGCCGATCGTTACCATCACTTTGGCTATTAGGAATATCTTGTTCCACTTCTGATTGGGCAGTTAATAAGTAATCAATTTTAAAAAATACATTTTTTTCACCTAGCGCTTGAATATTATGAACACGCAGCATTGCAGTGCAGACGCCCCGGGTATCGTTTTCCATTTCTTTGTAAATCACATCAACAAAAGGTTGACCAATTCGAAAGGGGTATACTTTATTGCCATGAGATGCAATCTGTCGGTCAGCACTCATCATATTAGTCACTACAGCCTCTCCAATACTATTTTCTATATCGATACCTGAAAAACAGCGAGTCAAAAAAGCCTTAAGGTCAATAAATGTTCGCTTTGGTTGGTACTTAAATCGAAATGTATTGGATAATTCACCGTTGATTTTTTTAAAATGAAGTGCCTTTATGATCCAATCAAACATTAAGCTTTGTTCTTTTTCTGCCCGCTCATCACCTTCCGTAACTTGGTCAGCAAAGATCTTAGCTTCTTCAATTTTATCGTCCATATTGTAAAAGAGTTCATATATTTCCACCGCTTGCTTTTCTTGTGCAACAACTCCCTCTGAACCTGCAAAAAGTTCATGCAACTTCTCAATACCTTCAGCACCAGTTTGAGCTAAATCATTCAGCATTTTTTCAATATGACCTTCAAGTACATATTGCAGGCTCGCAATTGACTCACTATATATTCCAATAGCATCTGCTAGTAATTCATGCCATTTAGAGCAATAGGAATTGCCTTTAGGCAGTAAAACTAAATTCTGAACAGGAGTTGCAAAAATATGTGCACTGTAACGGTTTGCCCTCCCTATCCGCTGTTCTATGCGAGATAGAGACATCGGGATGCTGTAATGGACTAATAATTTAGTTCCACCATTCAAATTTAAGCCATCCTCACCATTTTCATCACAAACTAAAACTCGGTAGGTTTTGTCAGTCAGAAATTTTGGGTCACCTTTTAACAAATGACGCTCTGC
>ERZ807291.3755-NODE-3755-length-21035-cov-13.111106_pt1 | contig 21035 bp, 25 predicted proteins | sample MGYA00521257_ERZ807291 | MGnify/ENA primary metagenome ERZ807291 (study PRJEB31413, sample SAMN03169783) | marine metagenome | biome: Marine; feature: Water; material: Subsurface seawater | place: North Sea | collected 2011-04-28 | depth 1 m m ... | reverse complement strand
ACCATATCCATTATCTGCTAACTCAAATAGCTCAAGCTGAATAGTCAAGGAAGAACCGATGGAAGGTAAGCTAAATAATCCCGTAACAGTACACCTAGACGACAAATTGTATCGGTTTGTAAAACTTACAGGGGAACATACGGGTACTGATTTATCTTCGGTCATTCGATTAGCCCTCTCTAAAGAATATAAACAGAAAATGCGTGATCTGACTCTATTCCAAACATTGTTAGATGAATAGCGATATTTGAGATAGATGAGATAGGAAAGATATATGCACTACTACAGCCATAATATAGGCGACTTCAATAACTCTACCCGCCATTTAACACGCGTTGAACGTGCGTTGTACAGAGAGTTAATAGAGCTCTACTACGACACTGAACAGCCGTTACAGTCTGTTGACTTTGATCGTTTATCTAAACGAGTTTTAGCCCACAGCGAAGAAGAAAAAACCTCATTGTCTTATGTATTGAGCGAGTTTTTTGTTGATTCTGGATCTACTTATACTCATGCCCGGTGTGATTTAGAGATTGCTAAATACCGAGCTAACACTACTGCCAAGGCTAAAGCAGGCATTGCTTCTGCCAAAGCGAGGCAAGCGAAAAGTAAAAAGGTTAAACAGAAATCAACACCTGTTGAACAGACGTTGAACGGGTGTGCAACTAAACAAGAACCAGTAAACAAGAAACAAGAAACAATAAACAATAAAAGCATTGTCGAGCCTGCGCCTCAACCTGTCGATGAAGTGCAAGTTATTTTTGATTACTGGGTAATGGTGATGAAGAAAAACGCATCATGCAAGTTAACCCCTGAGAGGAAGAAGTTTATTGATGCGCGTTTAAAGCAAGGCTACGAACTTGATTACATTTTAAAAGCGATTGATGGGTGTTCTAAATCTTCTTATCACATGGGGCAAAACGACAAAGGAACTAAATACAACTGCTTATCCTTAATTTGCCGTGATGGAGGCAGGCTAGAACAGTTTGCTGAAAACATTGGGGTGATTCCAGAAGAGAATAGCCAGATATTTATTAACAAACTGAACAGTGGATTTAATGCCCGGGATATACAAAAACAAAAATTTGCAGCCACAGTGCTAGACATTGGAAACACCGATTGGGGAGAGGGTTTGTAATTATGATCTTTAGAGTCGAGCCGTTGCTTTATAAAGTTGGGCATTTAAACAAATACTTTTACCTGTCTAGCTCTGGCGAGTGGCAGCTTTCAAATAATCAAATAGAAATTGATATTGAATTTAAAAATTTACAGACAAAAAAACCTAAAACTAATCTAAGCAAAGCAGCCACAGGGCGGTTGCGAATTTTAGACAAAATGAAAAACAGTGAGCCTAAAACTAGACGAGAAATAGCGGCAATTTTAGATATGGATGAATTAGCCGTTAAGCACCGACTGCAAGAGTTAAAGAAGTCAGGCGATATGGTTATATCAGGTGAAAGAAAATGCTCTATTTTTACAACACTTAAACGAAACACCTTGACCTACAAACTAGCATGAAAGACTACTTAGCCCCACCAAAGCCTGTAAGCCCTTGTAGCGATCAAAAGATCAAAGCCTACCTAGCTCAAGGGTTAACAATAAAGAAATGCTCTCACGGACAATCTGGCGGTTTAGATCCGATATTTAAATCAATGATGAATCCTAAATCAAAAAAAATTGCACAACGAAAGTTCAACCAGCGGAGAACACAATATGATTCATTCAAATAGTAAGGAAGCAATGGCTTCAATCGCCCCGGTAACTGGGCAAGCAAGGATTGAAGTTTTAAGGGTGATTAAAGAAAAATGCCCGATTACACGACAAGACATTAGTGCGGCTTTGGGATGGGAAATCAATCGCGTTACTGGACGCGTCAGTGAACTATTGGAAAAAAACAAAATAGTTGAAGCTGGCAATGATACAAGCAATCGGGTAAAGCGCGGCTTATTGTGGCCCACCTCACTATGAGCGCTCAAAAAGAAAAATACAATGTAGTCAGTTTTAGTGGGGGCAGAACGTCTGCGTATTTAATACACAGAATACAGACAATGGTGTCACAAGGTCTTATTAAAAACGTCAAATATGTGTTCATGGATACTGGCGCGGAACACCCTAAAACTTATGATTTTATTAGGAAAGTAGTTAAGCATTTTAATATAGATTTAGTTTGTTTAAGATCAGTAATGACTACCGAGGTAGGGGTAGGTGCAAAGTTTAAAGAAATAAGCATTGACGATATTTGTGATGATTATGGCCCTTGGAAAGACATGATGAAGTGTTATTCCACGCCATTTATTCATGGGGCAATGTGTACAGACCGCATGAAAACAGCACCTTATAAAAAATATTGTGATGAAACTTTTGGACGGCACAATTATACCTCATGGCTTGGCATTAGGATTGACGAGCCAAGGCGATTAAAGCCTAAAAAGGGGTACAGATTTTTAGCTGAAATATCACCGATGGATAAGCAAGACATTTTAGGCTTTTGGAAAACTCAGCCATTTGATTTAGAAATTGATGAATGGTTAGGCAATTGTGTTTTTTGTATTAAAAAAGGAGTTAACAAGATAGCCCTTGCTGCAATAGATGAGCCAGAACTAGCGGCTGAGTTTTGGGATATGTTGAACACGCAACCTTTGCGAATTATTGAGACAAGAGTGGACGATCCGTTGGTTATGTACCGAGGTAATCACACTTTTCAAAGCGCACAAGATTCATTTGCAGACGTTAGCAGAGAAGATATTTTTTTGAGAATGCGCGGAAACAATGGTGGCTGCGCTGAAAGTTGCGAAGTCTTTGGCTGTCAAGGTGATCTATTTGAAGAGCAAGAAGTTGAAACAATATGAGCGAAATGATCTTTAGCGTTACTAATAACAATGTTGCCGATGTAATTCCCCGTATATCTCAAATGATAAACAAGGGGTTATTTGCAGGGGAAGTAGTTTGTACCTTGAGCCGTCCGTTAAGAACGCCTAAGCAAAACAATAAGCTTCACCCGTTAATACGGGACGTTCAAACCCAAGTTGAATGGATGAATTTAACCAATGAGAAAAGCTGGCGGGAGTTCTTTTGCGGCATCATTAAAGGTCAAAAGCCAGCAATAACGCCAGAAGGTAACGTCATAATGATTGGCGTTTCATCTCGGGAGTTAGAGGTCGAGCAGATGAGTGAGTGTATTGAGTATATATATCACTTTGGCAGTGAGAGACAGGTTAAATGGAGTGAGCCAAGCTTGAAATTATATTGGGAAACACAAGAGGTCGTTAATGTCGGCAATTAAAAGAACGCCAGCAGACAAGGCGTTTTCTGATTGCGTTAGGTCTGCGTCAGAGTGGACTTGTGAGCGCTGCCATACTTACTACGAAGAGGGTCGTAGGATGGGCTTACACTGCTCTCACTTTCACGGGCGAGGCAAGTGGGGAGTAAGGTTTTGTGTGGAAAACGCTGAGGCGCTTTGTTATGGCTGCCACCAATACCTCGGTTCACAGCCTAACCTTCACGCTGAACATAAGTTAGAAATGTTGGGCCAAGGCGCTATTGATATTCTCCGAGAAAAATCTAACGACACATCTTTAGGCCGGGCCGCAAAACGCGAAGTCAAAGATATAGCCAAGCATTACCGAGCCGAGTTTAAGCGCATATACGATCTTCGTAGCGAGGGCGTTACTGGAAAAATTACTATTGAAAGTTGGAGTTAGCAATGGCGGCAGTAAAGAAAAAAATGATTGCGGTAAAAGTCAAACACACAGGTAAGTTTCCGCTCCCGGATTATTCATCAAAAGGGGCGGCTGCAATGGATCTTGTTGCTGAAATAGGCCAATCACAACATATTATTCAAGGCACTAATCAGTTAATACCAACGGGGATTTATATCCAAGTGCCTATTGGTTATTGCGCCAAAATTTACGCCAGATCAGGAATCGCAGATAAGCGGGGTTTAGCCCCATCTAATGCGGTGGGTATCATTGATTCGGATTATACCGGGCAAGTGTTCGTATCGCTGGCGAATCATAGTGAGGTAACTCAATACATTGAGCCGGGAGAAAGAATTGCTCAAATCATGCTAGAAGAAACTATTTCTTTTAAATGGGATCAGGTCGATGAGCTAGATGAAACAGAACGTGGGATTGGTGGATTTGGATCAACGGGCGAAAAGACGCAAGCATAATTATCTGCGTGAGCGTTATAACTGCGAGACAAAAGAAATCTTGCAACTATTCGCTTTAAGGGGTTATACCCTTCGTGAAACGGCTAACGCTTTGGAAATGAAATATTCGACTTTAAAAACTCAAGCTTGGGAGTTAAACATTCAATTTAAAAATGGAAGTGCAACCATTGACCGCAATCATAAAGTAAACGTGGACGGGCGGGAGGTTGGCATTAAAGAACTAGCGGATAAGCACCAAATGAATTGGAAAACCTTATCAGACAGATTGAGGTATGGCTGGACAGCGGAAGAAGCAATTACTACTCCAATAAGAAACGGCAATTGGATGCACCGAGAAGGACAGGATAGGGTTCCTACCGGGACGGATATAACATCAATCTGGTTAAGGAAAGCTTGGAAGTTATGAGTCGAAAACTTTACGAGAGCAAAGAAGATTTAAACAGAGAGTCAGCGTGTATTAATCATTGTGTTAGTAAGTGGGGTACAGATTTTAAAAAACTGCCTATTTCCTACAGGCTAGATTTTATGGTGACGAGCTCAGGACAGGCCGCTGGTTGGGTCGAGATTAAATGCCGCACTCATAAATCTAACCAGTATGACACAGTGATGTTGTCGCTAAGTAAATGGAACGCAGGCATTGATCTGCATGAAAAGTCTGGATTGCCATTTATTTTCGTTGTCTCATTTAAAGACGCGGTTTTCCGTTATCTTTATTCAGTCGAAGATAGCAGTATTAATATACGTTGGGGTGGACGCACTAGAGCTACTAGAGATATAGCTGATATTGAGCCCGTAGTTCATATACCAATTAATTTGTTTAAGAATCTTGGAGCAATCAATGAGCAAGCGAGGGTAAATGAACGAGTTTGACCAAGACACAGTAAATGAAGGGTGCTTAATTATTGCCTTACTTTGCAAGTCTATGAAAGATTTGGCAGATAGGCCGATGGATGAGCGAGACGATTTATTAATTGCAGCGGCAATGGCGCACATAGAAGAATACGGGAAAAACTTATCCAACATAGCTGATAGGAGCTAATAAAATGGCAAAGGGAGTTAAGACCGGGGGCCGAGTAAAAGGAACCCCAAACAAGCCGACTCAAAACATTATTGATAAACTGGCAGAGCTTGGCTGCGATCCGATAGAAGGAATGGCGACTATCGCTAGGCAGGCAATGGATGAAAACGATTTAATATTAGCTGGCTCTATGTTCAAAGAACTGGCTCAGTATGTTGCGCCTAAAAGAAAGTCTATAGAAATGACAGGTGATGTTAACTTAGACGTTTATTCCGACATTATGGTTGGCTTTAGAGACGTTCCCGAGTGACAATCCACACTGAAATGCCAGCAGTTTTTAAAGAGTTTGCTGTTTCTGATAAAAGATTTTTGATAGCTTATGGAGGAAGGGGCTCCGGGAAGAGTTGGGCCATAGCTCAACTTCTAATTATTGAAGCCTATAAAAAAAAGACTAGGATCTTGTGTGCGCGAGAAATACAAAGATCCGTTTCTGATTCTGTTATTCAATTACTATCCGATACCATTGACCGACTTGGGTTATCTTCATTCTTTGAAATACAAAAGACTCAAATTCTAGGTAAGAACGGATCTAGGTTTATATTTGAGGGGTTGCGATCTAACATCAATAAAATTAAATCAATGGAGGGTATTGACCGGGTATGGGTTGAAGAAGCTGAGGCGGTTACAAAATCTTCATGGGATACTTTAATCCCGACAATAAGAACGCCCGGCAGTCAGATCATGGTGTCATTTAATCCAATGCGCCAGCATGACGATACATATCAGCGCTTTGTTATTTCACCTCACCCGGATTCAATCGTGGTTAAAGCGAATTGGTCAAGCAATCCTTGGTTCCCCACCGAGCTAAACAAAGAACGCCTTTACCTCAAAGAAACTGATCCAGACCTGTATGAGCATATTTGGGAAGGGGAGTGTATAACGGCCCACAAGGGCGCTTACTATGCCGACTCAATGAGACAAGCTAGGGCAGAGGGTAGAATAACAAACGTGCCGTGGGAGCAATCTATACCCGTTCAAACGTGGTTTGACCTCGGGGTGGCAGATAGCACCTCAATTTGGTTCACTCAATCCGTTGGCAAAGAGATAAGATTTATAGATTACGAAGAACATTCCGGGGAAGGGCTGGCGTTTTATGTCAAGCTGCTTAAAGATAAACCTTATGTTTATGATGAGCACTGGGCTCCACACGACATTAGAGTTAGAGAGCTAGGAACGGGACGATCACGGCTAGAGTTAGCAGCGGAGTTAGGATTGCATTTTAGCGTAGTTAAGAATATTGGAATTATGGATGGGATACAGGCGGCACGATCATTGTTTAACCGATGCTGGTTTGATGAACAGAATTGCAAATTAGGTTTAGATTGTCTGGCGACATACCATAAAGAATATGATGAGATTAACCGGGTATATAAATCAAAGCCCGTCCATGATTTTTCTAGTCATGGAGCGGACGCTTTTAGGTATTTTGCTGTAGGTTGGAATGAACCGCAGTCAACTATGCCCTACGTTATCGGCAGTATTTAAACGCTGATCTTTTAGCTTGTTGGAATACTCCCTTACTTTATGAGTATCTTCAAAGTGAGCCCAAACAGTGAACTGCTTAAAGCCTGCTTCTTTCATTCGATCCCGGTACGCGTGTTGACGTTTAAGATTATGCTTATCAGTCATAGCTCAAGGATCTCTCATAAATTCTTTAATTGTATTTGTATCTTCCGCTTCTTTTTTCGCCTTAGCTACCTCGCTGGCTGAAAGCCTATTCGCTATCTCTTCGGCTATTACCAAGCATTTATCAGATTTTTCTTTACTGATTGTTGTGTCAATGGCTAACACAAGCGCATGAACTAGCGCCTCGTAGTCATTGGTTGGTTTTCTCATATTCATAATATTCTCCGTGGGGCCGAAGCCCCGTTATTAATGATTAGCCTCTGTACGCTTGGGTCTGTGCTTTCCAAGCTGAGTTGGTTTGCTTATCCCAACCTCTACAAAAATCGCTTATTTCGTGTGTTTCTGGATCTATCCAAGGGCCACTCTCGTTATAGTGATTATCAAATATGTCGGCTAGTACCACATTCATGCGGTCGTCACGCGCTCTAATCGTTGGCCTGTATTTCGGCCCTGTCTGCTCGATTAGGTGAGCGAAGTTCTTAAACGCTGAGATATTATTTACATGATCATCTAACTGAGCAATAGTGATTACTTCGTATGCCCGGCCAACTTTCATTAACCAGCCGTAATGCTCTCCAAAATGATCGCAGTCGTAAAAGTATCCGTCACAATTTACCTTCTTATAAACTATCTCAAGGTGCTTGAAATCGAATACAAATAAAGGCGCTGTATCGAATCTATCAGTCTGTTTATCTTTAATATTATCTTCTCTGCTAATTGTGCCGCTGCTATCCATTCCAACATTGCTAAGGCGCTGAGAAAAGTTAGCTTTGAAAACTTTAGTGCCTTTAATGTCTCGATTACCGATCAGCGTGTAAATGTAAATTCCCATAATATTCTCCAAGGGGCCGTAGCCCCGGTTAAGGTTAGGCAGTAAAAACGTAAGGCTTAATCCAAGTACCAATGTTTAAATCAACGTAGTGGCTGCGGTAAAAGTAATCAGTCGAAGAATCAGAGTGGTCAAAGAAATCTGCCCCTTTCATTGCTGCAATCATTTCAGCCATAAACTGCAAAACAATTCCAGAATAATGTTCATCCATCCAATACTCATTTACCTCAATATAGTTACGAGGATATTCGCCTCGCATCATGTACTCGCTAAAATCTAATTCACCCTTAGTCACTTTAACTACGAGAGTGCTGTTATGGCGAACACTGATAGAGCCTTTAACTTTGTACTTAGCTAGTACAGCTTTAATGCCCGGTGCTAAATTTGCTTTATCTTCTTTGCTTACAAAAGCCATGATATTTCCTTCTCTTCGTTTGGTATGGTTCATTCTAAACCGTTAAGTCTTAACGAGTCAATAGGTAATGTGTATTTATTTTAAATCTAAGGTAGAGGGGAGTAGATAAAGCTAATAACCGCGTACAACAATGACAAGGTACAGCTATTAAAGTTATGGATAAATTAAGGTGTAGTTTCAATGGCGTGGACACAAAAGACAAAAAGTAGTAGCTCTAAAACTCCTACGAGATCCAGAAACAATAAACAAAAGGCTAGACGGGCAACAGCAGCTAAGGCCACACCTAAAGCTAAACAGGCTAACCAGAACAACAACCAACGGGCTAATCTACCTAGTGAGCAAAATAGGTATGTAGCGCCAGTGGCTAAAGTTACACCAAGGCCAGCTACACCTATGGATTCTACTGCTAAATCTTTTGCAGCGGCTCCAATGGCAAATATTACCCAAACTCAAAATAGTGGGTTGACCTCTTATAATTCTGGCCCTTCTAAAGTTCCTAGCTATAGCCAAGGTGACGGGCAAATGAGTCCAGCGTTAGCAGCTAAACAAAACAAAAAAGCAGCTACCTCTCCTGCTTATATGCGGAATGATGATGAGTTTGAAACTAATACTTTAGGTATCAGTTCAACTAAGTCGTCAACTAAGTCGTCAACTAAGCCTATTACTTCAATCTCACCTCAGCAGGCTAATCTTCCAAGTGAAGATAAAGGCTATTTTCAATCATTTAAAGACGCGGTGGGCTTACTGTTTGATGATCCCCGGACAGAGGAAAGCGGAAGGTATAACCAGAAGTATTGGGCAGAGCGATTAGCTGATGGTAAAGCCGCAGGCAATAAAAACATTCAAGCTGAAATAGCGGCAGAGCAAGCAAGCTTAGGGGGGCCAAGTAAATCATATAACCAAGAGAAGGTTCCCGGTTATTTTGAGCCACTAAACCACCCATCACAAAAGAAGATTGCCAAGCTACCAACACCGCAGAACGCCCAAAAAGAAATTGAGGCTCTTGATAACCAGATAGCCAATGAGACTGACCCGGTAAAGCTTCGGGCAGCACACACGCGTAGATTAATGCTTATGCGTATGAGAAGAACAAGCACTAGGTTTGCTGGCCTAGTAGATGATCCAGACACTAAAATTAGCCGCATGAGTATTCTCTAATGAAAAATGTATCTCCTGTATCTCCCATTGCTTTATTGAAACGATATGATCGACTTAAAGCGGATCGCCATAACTGGGATCAATTGTGGGAAGAGTTAGCTGTTTTTTTAATGCCTAGCAAAATTGACTTTATTACTAAGAGCACCAAAGGCACAAAAAGGGCCGCTGAGGTATACGATTCGACAGGCATACATTCATTGCAGATTTTAGCCGCTTCGCTTCATGGCTCCCTTACAAGCCCTTCAACCAAGTGGTTCGGGCTTCGCTTCCGGGAAGATGCGTTAAACGAAGATAAAGAAGCAAAAGATTGGCTTGAGAAGTGCAGTCAAGGAATGTTTCAAGAGTTTGGGAAAAGCAATTTTTCAACTGAGGTTGCTGAGGCTTATCAGGATATGGTGGGCTTTGGTACAGCCGCTTTACAGTTTGACGTAAAAACTAAAGAGGCTAACTTTGATGGTTTTAATTTCCGGGCGTGTCACTTAGCTGAGGTGGTGGTTGCTGAATCAGTAGAGGGCCGCATAGATACAGTGTTTCGCAAGCTAACATTGTCAGCGCGTCAAGCTCATCAAAAGTTTGGTGATAATTGTGGCGAGAAGTCAATGAAAGCTTTGGAGACTGATCCAGATAAGGAGTTTGATTACATTCAAGCCGTATTTCCCCGAGAATTAAAAGGGGAATCTACAATGGTAGCGCCACCAAGTCAAAGACCTTGGGCTTGTTATTTTATTAGTGTAGACGATAAGAAAATATGTAAAGAGTCTGGATACTATGAATTGCCTTTTATGGTTCCAAGGTGGTCAAAAACTACGGGTGATATTTATGGATTTGGCCCCGGGTGCGTTGCTCGACCAGATATTAAAACCTTAAACGAGGCTAGAAAGTTGGCTATGAAAGCGTGGGAGAAAAGTATAGACCCACCACTTAAAGCCTTACAAAACGGAATACTGGGCAAGATTGATATGCGCCCGAGCACAGTAACGTATGTGCGAGATATGAACAACTTGGAGCCGTTAGTCAATGCGACTAACTGGAACGCTGACCAATTAATGCTAACGGACGTTAGGGCATCAGTTAGGCGTATATTCTTCTCTGACCAGCTAGAGTTAAACGATGGGCCTCAAATGACTGCAACTGAGGTGCAAGTTCGTTATGAGCTAATGCAGCGGTTGCTCGGGCCTACTCTTGGTCGGCTTCAATCTGAGTTTTTAAACCCCATTGTTGAACGTGCTTTTTACTCTATGTTGCGCGGCAATGCTCTACCGCCAATGCCCGAAATCTTGCAAGAAGTAGGAGGTGATTTAGATATTGAATATGTTGGGCCGCTTGCACGATCACAGAAAATGGATGAAGTAACAGGAATCCAAAGAGCGATTGATGGAATCATGCAATTGGCTCAAGTTAACCCGGAAGTCCTCGACATTGTAGATGTGGATAAAGCCGGACGAACCATATCAGATCGACTAGGAGCGCCAGCAGACATATTGCGAGGCGTTGAGCAAGTCGATGAAATGCGCCAACAACGACAACAGCAGCAACAGGCTCAAGCTGAAATGGATCAAGGTCAGCAAGAATTAGCCGGGGCAACTCAAGCGGTTGAATTGGAGCAGATGGTTAATGAATCAGTTTAATAAGGACATTATAGAATTATTTAGTACCAAAACAGGCGAGAGAATACTTGCCAACATGAGAGTGGCCTACGGAGATCGTATATCGTTTTCTAAAGACCCTTGTGAAACTGCCTTTAAAGAGGGGCAGCGAAGCATTTACTTAGAAATTAAAAATTTAGTGGAGAAAGATAATGAGTGAAGAAGCAGCAGCAAAAGAGTCTTGGCACTCTGGCTTGTCAGATGAGTACCGGGGTAATGAGTCTTTGGCGCAAATCCCTGATCTAAACACCTTAGCTAAATCCTACTTGGACGCGCAGCAATATGCTGGCGGCTCAATTCGTATTCCGGGAGAAGATGCAAGTACAGACGATTGGACAGCGTTTAACTCTAAGCTTACCGCTAAAGTTCCAACACTAATGAACCTACCAAGTGATGAGCAAGAAGCCAAGAACGCATTGTTTAACCGCCTTGGTCGTCCTGATACAAAAGAAGGTTATCAAGTTGATGGTGCTGATCCTGATTTTTTAGAATGGGCGCATGACAATGGCCTATCCACTGCGCAAGTAAAGGCTTGGCAGGAGAATACCCAAAGTCAATCAACTAAAGCTGATGAAGATAATGAAGCGGAAATGCAAGCCGCTAATGACCTCCTTAAAAAAGAATGGGGCCATGCCTATGATGAGCGCCTATCTCAAGCCAAGAACGCTGTACTAGCTTATGCTGACGCTGAAACTCAAGCATTTTTATTAGAGTCCGGGCTGGCTAACAATCCTAACATGATTAAGCTAATGGCTCAGATCGGAGCAACATTAACCGAGGATGAATCTGCCGGGCTACAAAGCAGTAATCGGTTCACTCTCTCACCCAATGAAGCACTAGATCGAATTAGTGAAGTTAGGCGCAACCGGGAGCACCCTTACAACATAGTCAGCCACCCACAACACAACTCAGAAGTGGAGAAGATGGAAGGGCTTTATTCTCAAGCTTATCCAGACCCCGCTTAAATCCTAATAACCGCGTAGAAAACCATGATCATCTAATCAACAGGGTAGCTAATCCTTAGTCCTGTGGGTTAGATGAGCCGTATCTCATATCTCGTTAAAGCAAACGATATTGCCAGTGAAGAGTCCCGTTTGGGGTAGCTCAAAGCGCCAATTTCAATTGCCAATTCGGAGATAACTCACATGGCTAATACAATCGCAAAAGCGTTCGTCCAACAGTTCCAAGATAATTTAATTCACTTAGCACAACAAAAAGGTTCGCGTCTACGCGCATCAGTCAACGAGCAGTCAGTTACGGGCGAGAAGTTTAACTTTGAACGGCTCGGGAACGTCGCTGCCGTCGTTAAATCAAGTCGTCATACCACTACCCCTGTACTGGAAGTTCCGCACTCTCGCAGAACTGCAACCATGACAGATTATCATTGGGCCGACCTCATAGATGATGAGGATAAAGTTCGTATGTTAATTAGCCCTGAGTCGCATTATGCGCGTTCTGGTGCTAACTCAATGGCTCGGGCTATAGATGATCTAATCATTGCAGCAGCTACAGGTAATGCGGTCGATGGTGATGGTTCTAACGTAGCACTTCCAGCCGGGCAGAAAATTGCTCACGGATCTGCGGGTTTAACCCTTGCTAAATTAATTTCTGCTAAAGAGATTTTAGACGGCAATGAAGTAGACGAAGAAGATCGTTTCTTTGTGTTGGGCTCGCAACAGGTTTCTAACTTGTTGAACACGACTGAGGTGAAATCTGCGGATTACAACTCTATCAAAGCTTTGGTTCAAGGCGACATTGATACCTTTATGGGATTCAAGTTCTTGCGCTCTGAGCGTTTAAACCTAGCATCAACTCAGCGTAAATGTTTTGCATTTACAAAAGGAGCATTGGGCCTCGGCATTGGCAAGGACGTATCAACTAAAATTGATTTGCGCCCTGATAAGAGCTATGCCCACCAAGTCTATTTATCATTCGTTGCTGGCGCTACTCGCGTTCAAGATGAGTGTGTCGTAGAAGTTCTTTGCACAGAGTCCTAAGCTCTTAGTGTAATTAACCAAGGGGCTGAAATACGCCCCTTTTTTTTAACAAGGAGCTCGTCATGGCAAGTGAAGTTTCAATATGTAATCGGGCTTTAGCCATGCTTGGTGCGAATACAATAATATCATTAACTGACGGATCAACAGAGGCCAGCGTATGTAATGCGGTTTACGCTGACGCAAGAGACGCAATATTAAGAGCCTATCCTTGGTCTTGTGCTATTCAAAGAGCAACGCTTGCTCAACTATCAACTGCCCCCGCTTGGGGCTTTACTAAAGCTTATAGCTTACCTAACGACCCTCATTGCCTTGCTGTTTTGGATTTAAAAGAAGATTCTCAGTATCGAGTGGAAGGGCGAAGCTTAATATGCAATACCGATACAGCAACTATTAAATATGTTGCACGAATTACAGACCCCGGGCAGTTTGACCCTGCCTTGGTTTTTTCTCTCTCATGCCGTATATCCGCTGAGATTGCTTACGCCCTAACTCAGAATAGATCACTTGCAAATGATATGTGGTCAATGTCGGAAAAGAGTATTAATGATGCGGCTATGTATGATGGGGCCGAAGTTGGTGCTGAGGACATTAACGCTACCGTCTTGGAGAATGTTCGCGCATGAAAATGTCTCCGATAATTAATAGCTTCTCTTCTGGCGAGTTATCACCAAGATTAATGGGCCGAACTGATTCCCCTAAATATCTTTCTGGCTGCGAAGTCATGGAGAATTTTATAGCTTTACCTCATGGCGGGGCTAAAAGGCGTGGGGGTACTCAATTCATTAATGAAGTTAAAAATTCAGCGCATACGACCCGGTTAATTCCGTTTGAGTTTAGCGTTGATCAAACCTATGTTTTAGAGTTTGGAAATAACTACATTCGTTTTTATACCAATGGTGGGCAGATACAAGCCAACTCAGCAGCGTATGAGATAACCACCACCTACACTCATTCACAAGTTAATGAACTACAGTTCGCACAAAACGCAGATGTGATGTGGATTGTTCACCCCTTACACAAGCCTAGAAAATTAACAAGACTTGCTCATGCAAGCTGGACAATAGCCGATGAATTATTTAAAAAAGGCCCATTCTTACCTGTTAACCAAGATGAATCACTTACAATCGCTTTTGCCAGCACCAGTGCTGCGACTCAAAATATCACTGCCTCTTCTTCTTTGTTTAACTCTAGTCATGTTGGTGCTGATTTCCTTATAGACACTATCCCGAATGTGGTTACAGGCGAGGTGGTTTGGGTTCGGGTTAATAGCGTTGCATCAGCCACAGTAGCTAATGTAACCATTAAAGATTTAACTTATATGCCACAGGACACTAACCCGACTAACCTATGGCAAGAAGCTGCTTTTACTTCTACAAAAGGCTTTCCGTCTGCGGTGGTTTTTTATGAGCAGAGACTTTGGTATGCCGGGACAGTAGCCAAGCCTCAAACATTTTGGGCTAGTAAAACTGGCGAGTATGAAAACTTTGAGCTAGGCGCTAACGCTAATGACAGTCTTAGCTATGCTATCGCCTCAGATCGTGTAAACAATATTAAATGGTTAGCCGCTCAACGGGTATTAATTATTGGCACTTCTGGCGGTGAGTTTCGAGTGACAGGCGGCAATGAATCCGCAGTAACCCCTACTAATGTTGATGTTCGCAGACAAACCTCTTACGGATCTAAGCTAGGCCACCCTGCTTATGTAGGCTCTGATGTGTTTTTTATCCAAAGATCAGGGACGCAAGTAAGAAACGTAGCGTATAAGTGGGAGAGCGATAGCTTTCAATCGGATGATATTACTTTTCTAGCCGAGCACATAACGGAAGGAGGCTTAACAACTTTAAGCTACAGTCATGTACCTGATTCTATTCTTCTTGGAATAAGGGCTGACGGGGTTTTAATCATGCTGACTTATGATCCAAGTCAAGAAGTGGTTGGCTGGCATAGGCACACTACGGATGGGGAATATAAGAGCCTAGCCGTAATTTCAGAAGATGGGCCAGATCAATACTGGTTTGTAGTAAAGCGCACCATTGGCGGTGCTGTAAAGCAGTTTGTTGAGCGCTACACCCCTGATCACTTCATGGACAGTATGATTACCTACTCTGGAACCTCTACAAGCTCAGTGACGGGCCTTTCTCACCTTGAGGGCAAGACTGTACAGATTGTTGCTGACGGCTCAGTACACCCCGATTTGGTTGTTTCTAGCGGATCACTTACTTTAAATTATGCAGCAACCGATATTAAGGTTGGTCTTAAATACGTTTCAAAGTTAACGCCAACTCGCCCGGGTGCAAATGTTGGATCTGGTACAACTCTAGGAAAGCTTAAAAGATGGAATGAGATATTTGTTCGTTTAGATAATTCATCTATTCCTAAGATCAATGGGCAGCGTCCACCTGTTCGCTCACCCGGAACTAACTATGGCAACGAAGAACCTATTACCACCGAAGATATTAACATTAAGAATCTAGGGTATGACCGGGATGGTCGCATTATTATTGAGCAAGATTTACCGCTACCTTGCCATATTGTTTCGCTGTTTGGCACATTGAGCGTGGGAGATTAGCATGAGTTTTATGGCGTTTTTACAAATTGCGGGAGCGGTAAAGCAATACGGGGATTCTCAAAGCGCTGCCTCTGATATGAAAGAAGCAGGCGAAAAGAACGCGCAACTAGGGGAGCTAGAAACTAAAGAGCGGTTAAGGCGCTCTAGGTATAAGTATGAGCAAGAGCAGGGGCAAAGAATTGTTTCTTATGCTAAAGCTGGCGTTGATATTGGCAGTATTTCCACTCTCTCAGTCATGGCAGAAGCCGCCAATGTTGCAGAAAGGGAAATGAGTTTTACAGCACAACAGGGCGCAAGAACTGCATCAGCAAGGAGAGCGGGGGCTAATTCACAAGCCAGCGCAATGAGCAGCCAAGGCGAAAGTCTGCTTATCTCTAACGTAGGCGACATAGGCAATAAAAATGATTGGTGGGGTAAAATAACGTGAGAATCCAAGGTATAAGTCAGACAGGCGTACCCGGTGCAGAGCAAATAAGTTTAGGGGCTATATCATCTGCCGCTCAAGCTAAAATGAAAACCACTCAAGCGCTTACAAAGGTTGTCGGAGACTATGAGGCTAAAGTACAAAAGGCCGAGCAAGAGGCAGAAATGCACTCCGCAACGATTGGATTAGAGAAAGACACTCAAGCCTTAATGCAATCTATTGAAAGCTCAAACGCCTATGACGATGATGGTAGGCCCACCTATAAAGGTATGCCAGATCAATTTCAAAAAGGCATGAGTGAATTGATTGATAAGCACCGGAAAACTCTTTCCTTTCCCTCATCTAAAGTGGCTTACAATCAAAGTGTTGAAAAATACAATTTAGATATGACAGGCAAGTTAAATGGCATATACAGAACTAGGCAAACAGAGCACCTAAAGGGTGAGCTAACAAAAAACCTAGATCATTATGGATTAGACCTAGAGAGTGGGTTAAGCCGAGCAAGAGCAGATATTGACTCTAATGTTGCCGGGTTGGTTATTACTCCAAGCCAAGGGCAAGATCAATATGATTCGTTCCGGGCTCAATGGCAGTCTGCAAAAGTATCCAGTGACTTTGGTGTTGAAAGAGCCAGTGGTGATGGGCAGGCATATTTAGATTCTTTTATGACAAGCCCCCCACCTGAAATGCCAGTAGATGAGCAATTAAGTTTGCAATCTCGAATGAATACTCTGCTAAAGCAGGATGCAACTAACGCCAGAATAGAAGCTAAAGCCATTGCTGCCATTGAAACGGAGCGCCAGAAATCACTTGAGAAAACTGGCACAAGTATGGCTAATCAATTAAAAGGTGGGCAGTTAGTGACTGACGCCTTTATAGATGAGTATACAAACATAGGGAATCAGATCACAGACCCCGATATTCAAAAATCAATGGCTCAAGCATTATCTTGGAGCGCTGATCTTCGTGACGCGATAACCTCAAATAGCATGGCAGAACTCAACTCCATGAAACAAAATGCACAAGGCCCGGTAGATACTCTTGAAGAATCTGAGTTCAATCAGTTTATTGCTAGCTCAATTGATCGCGTAATGAATTTAGTTAAAGAAGATGCACAGTTAGCCGCAGTGCAAATGGGGATAGTCAAGCCACAAATAAACACACTACAACAAGCTATTGACGATAATAGTATTAGCAATTTTGTTGTCGAAATGGTTCAAAGAAAAAATCACATTGATGATTTATGGGGGATAGATTCAAATTTGTTTTATGAATCGGACACAAACCTACTATCTCAGATGATTAATAAGAAAGATTCTAGTTTTTTGGGCGAAGTAGTTAATTCTCTTGGGGAGCAATCTTATGACGTTTTAGAAAATTTATTAGGTAAAGCGTCAAACGATAAAGTTATTTTAGGTTCTTTAATGGCTCAAGCTGATGGGGCAGAGGCCGTAGGCCATGTGACGAATGGCATGAAGCTAGGTTCCAGCGTTCCAATGCCTAGCACAGCGGATATGTCAGATTTATTTGAAGATAGGTTTACTAATTCGGGGCTTTATCCTCAAGGGGATGCTAATTACAAAATGGGGATGATGGATAACGTGCGTTATGCCTACGCTTCATTGTCGGGTAGTGATTATAGTACGGAGCTAAATAAAGATCGGATGATCGCGGCTATGGATCTAGTCATGCAAAAGCCTGTTTTAATAGCTCAAAAAGCTATGTTGGGGGGTTCTGGAACTGAATATTATACGTTCCCACCAATGCGAGATATGAGCGCTGAGGATACGATTAAATGGAAAAACAGCTTGCCAGCTTCTACCTTTGAAAGCATAACGGGTATTACTGAACAAAGTGTTTTTGTCTACAAGGATCTTGGTCGTCCAGCAGGCTATTCAGATTTAAGTCAGGCTGAGGGAGAAGAGAAAATACAGCCTTCTTCTAAATATATTCAACAGTTAGTCATTAACGATGAAGTAATGCTGGCTTCATTCGGAGAGCAGGGCCGTTATTATTTAATGTGGAATAACCAAACACTAAAAGTGGGTAACGAGAATTTTGTGTTGGAGTATAAATAGCCATGGGAATTGGTCGATTAAACATAGACACAAGAGAAGCCTTTACAGGCATAAGCGATACTTTCGATGTTGCTGGTATTGATTTTGATGTTTTTGGAGCAACAGAGAAGTCGACTTCAAGAAGCAACTCTTTTCTCAAGTACCACATTCAAAACATGAACGCTGCAAAAAAATATACGCCACAAATGTTTCCAGAGGTTGAAGAGTTAACTGTTGCTAGGCCAAACCTTATAGGCCCATCTGAAAGCTTTGACGAGACAAGCGCTCAGTCTAATAATGTTTTTCTTTCAACAGCAGAACAATTTTTAGATTCTGTTCCTGAGTTACAAAAGCAATTTCCAGAAGCAGGCTTCGTTAATCGTGACGAAATCATGGCTTTTATTAATGCTGACATTGACGCGCTAGAGGCAGAGCAAAGTAGGATTTACAGTCAGGTATACCCTTCTCAAAGAATTATAGGCGGTTTGATGGGCGTAGCTGGCGGGGCATTTACTGACCCGGTAAACGTAGCCGCAATGGTTGCGTTCCCTGCCCCGGCTAAGTGGGGTGTTGCATCAAAAATGGCTTGGGATGCTAGTATCGCCATGATCACTGAGGCGGGTATTCAATATAACGCATACCAATATAAAGAAGAATTAGGTCGAGAGCCTACCTTTGAAGAAGCGCTTAACATTGTATTGACCACAGGCGCGGGTGCGGCAATGCTCCGGGGTGCTGGTCATGGCTTAGTCGCAGCTTACAAAAAAGCGGTATCTTCTGGTCGAATCGTTGATACACCTGAGTTAAGAAAAGCAATGGAAGAACATGAAGCCGCTCAACAATTGGCAGATGATATTCTTCCTCAAAACACCCAAGAGATTAACACTCACTTAAATGTCACAGAGAGAGCAATGGACAACGCCAGTAAAGGCAAGTCTATTACTCAGGCAGAGATTGACGAGATTAGGTTAGAGTCTGACGGCAGGCAGCAAATTGAATCTATTAATCCTAGAAATGTCACAGTAGATGCTAATCAATTTCAGTTTAAAGCGTCTGGCGATAAGGCCGGGGTTACAGACAGATTAAAAGGTGTTGATGAGTGGGACATTGATTTAGCAGGCGTGGTGGTTGTATGGGAAAGGGCCGATGGTAAGCAGTTCATTGTTGATGGACACCAAAGGCTTGCATTAGCTAATCGCGCTCTTGATGCAGGGCAAGACCCGGAACAAGTTTTACTTAATGCCCGGGTATGGAAAGAGGTTGACGGGGTTACTCCTTCTGATGCGCGACAAAGGGCCGCAATTAAGAACATTGCAGAAGGGACAGGAACGCCTATAGACGCGGCTAAAGTATTGCGGGAGCTAGGTGCTGATGGTATGTCAAGAATGGCACCACTGCCTCCTAACAGCGTCTTAGTGCGTGATGCACAAGGACTATCTAAGTTAGGTGATGATGCTTTTAAAGCGGTTATTAACGATGTGGTCGATGCTCGTTATGGTGCGATTGTAGGTGATTTAATTGCTGATCCAAGTGAACAGTCTGCAATCATTAATGCGTTATCAATCCATAAGCCAAGCAATTTGAACCAAGCAAGAATTATGGTTCAAGATATGAAAGCGGCAGGCTTTCAGCGTACCGAGACAGAGGATTTATTTGGTGGGCAGACCTTAACAGAAACATTGTTTAAAGAACGTGCAAGAGTTATTGATCATGCCATGAAACAGGTTAAGCGTGATCGACAAACTTTTAGTGTTTTAAATGAGCAGGGTAGTCGTATTGAATCGGCTGGCAATGTTCTTAACCGGGATGAGAACTTAGTTCGTGTGGCAGATGGTGAGGCTGCAATGGTAGCCTTGTCAAAGTTAGCCAATACAAAAGGGGCAGTAAGTGATGCAATACAACAAGCCGCAGAAAGACTTAAATCTGGCGAGTCAATACAAAAAGCAAGTGCCGACCTTTTCTCAGCCATTCAACGAGAGGCAATCCAAAAACATAGAACAAGGATTGATGCTGGCGAAGCTAGACAAGCAAATGAAACAACGCGCGAAGATGGGTTATTCCCGGTAACTGACATTGAATCATTACCTGATAACATTAAGCGGCCTACAGTTATTCCCGAAGATTCGCCTGAGTTATCTTTTAGGATTGTTAAAAACAAGGAGGGTGATCTTTCTGCAAGGGTTGTCGTTGATCGCAATTTAATTGATCCAGATAAAGATAATTTTGGTTATCCAGAGCTCGGCCCCACCATTAAAAAGGGTGATGAATTACTCATCCCAACTAATGAGAGATACAAGCTTAACGATTCTTACACAGAGGAAAGGTCAATCTTGCATGACTCCATAATCAAAAAAATTATGGATGAGGGCGTTTCTGCTAAAGATGGAGAAAAGCCTCTTGTGGTTCTAATGGGAGGTGGAGGGGCTTCTGGAAAAGGTGGCGTTCTAAAAATGCTACAAGAGTCTGGTGAAATACCTAAGTCTGGATTTGTTCATATAGACCCGGACGGGATTAAAGAAGTCTTGCCCGAGTATGAATTAATTTTGAATCAAAAAGATTTTAGGGCTGCAATGGTTGTGCATGAGGAAAGTTCTGAAATTGCTAATGAGATAATAAAGTTGTCTGTTAGCGGTAGAAAGAATTTGATTGTTGACAAGACTATGGGTAAGCCTGAGAGTGCAATTCCACAAATCGAATACTTTAAAGCTAATGGCTATAGAGTTGAGTTGGTTGGCGTTACTGTAGACCCGTCAGAGGCTTTAATTAGAGCCTTGGAGCGTTACTATGGATCAGGTCGATTACCCTTTGTTCCTGCTATGGTGCAAGCTCACAAAGGCTTTAATGCTTCGTATTCCGATTATGCAAAACTGGTTGATAATGCCCAAATTTTTGATAACTCAGGAAGCAGCGCAAAACTTATAGATCCATCGGACACACAGGCGTATAATGTACTTGAACGAAGAGGATTATTAAATGAAAAAAGCAAAACCCATACAGAGATCCAAGAAAGAATCATTGGAGCCCAAGAAAAAAACATTGACGCTGGATATGACGGAAGTGATCTT
>ERZ807291.3752-NODE-3752-length-21056-cov-7.616637_pt1 | contig 21056 bp, 15 predicted proteins | sample MGYA00521257_ERZ807291 | MGnify/ENA primary metagenome ERZ807291 (study PRJEB31413, sample SAMN03169783) | marine metagenome | biome: Marine; feature: Water; material: Subsurface seawater | place: North Sea | collected 2011-04-28 | depth 1 m m ... | reverse complement strand
CCGGGGGGGAGGCATTCACCTGAAATAGTAAAACAAAGGGGAGAAGAAAAACGAATAGGACAAGTTTCATAGATTATGAGTGAAAGAACTTTGCCCAATGAGTCAACGCCTAGAATTAGCAGCGGTGTGCAGCGTGTATGAAAAGGCAGGAGAAGGTATGCCGGAGACCAGAGGCCTCACAGTGACCAAAACAAAGAAGAAATACCGGTTTATAAATAAATCAGAATTCCGACTCGGTCCAGGGAACCACCCGGGCAGATTCCGTTTTCCGGTAACGAGCAATATCTTCCGGTAAGACCGCATCCGACCGGTTGCCCCATGCGTTGCGCACATAGGTGAGGATGGATGCAAGCTGCTCGTCCTTCATGAAGCCGTGTGCCGGCATCACTGGTGGCACCCCGGTTACATCTTCCCCGTTCACCTTGATCGGACCCATGAGCCCGTGCACCGCCACTCCAATCAGGCGTCTGGCATCACCGGTGACCCAGTCACTGTTGGCCAGAGTGGGTGCCATGTTAAGCAAGCCTTTGCCATCCGCCTGGTGGCAGGCACCGCAGCTGACATTGTATTGATCCCTTCCCTTACGGTAAAGGCTTAGAAGTTCGCTGTCTTTTACCAACCAATCCGCTTCCCTGTCCTTGTAGGTCTGGATGACCCTGGTTGGGTACCCGGACTTACTGGTAAGCCCGGCATAGGCAGCAAGGATAGGTGGGGCTTGGGGGTTTTGTGATACCTGCTTCGCCAGATCTTTAAATTCATCGGGGAAAAAAGCTCCCACCCCTTTGGACTCTCCAGCCAGTCGCAGAGCGGTCATACTGACAAACCAATGCGAATCTCCCATAGCTAGGCGGATGGTGGACTCTTTTAATTTTTCCAACCCCGCCAGGGCCCAAAGGGCATGCACCCGGGTATGGGGCTTGGCAGTTGTGTCCTCTGCCAGTTCAGTAATACCAGGCACCAAGTCCATGAGCCCCCCTTCGACGATCCTTTTCTGGGAGCGCAAACGCCACCAGAGATAAGGATGAGACAAGCCGGAAAGTAAATTCTCGGGAGGAGGCACTGGGCTGTGGCCTTCAGGGATAATACGATAGATCCGTCCCAGACCAATGGGTTTATCCAAACCACGCTCTGCGGACTGCCTGCGCAGATAGGAGGTTAGAAATCGTTTGTGCTGAATCACACCCCGATAGAAATCGACCACATAAAGGCACCCGTCGGGACCGATGGATGCATTGACCGGGCGGAAACGCTCATCAGTACTGGCAAGAAACTCCCGTTCCTTCCATATAGGATCCGGGTATAATTTGTGGATATAATCGTCGGATTCGGGAAAAGACTTCGTAGGCAAAAAGGCACCCACTGTATTGGTACCGGGAGACATTGAAAAAATCGCTCCCTCCCAGGCATCTCCGTAGGCACCGTGGCTGTGGACTGCAAGGCCACTGATGGACGTCACTTTGGCCACCCGGCCATCCTCCAGAATATTTCCAGGGCGATAATTACGGTTGAGGGCGGTGTTGGGACGTATGGCAAACACCTGCTTGGTCGGGGCTCTTGCCTTGGTTCCTTTGCGGGGCCATTGGTGATCATAAATCTCCCAGTCTGCTTCAAACCATACGCTGTTGTTATTGTAATACAACCGACCATAAGCGTCGGTGGCCATGCCCCACTGCCCACGGGCAGTGGCGGGCTGCTCGATCAGCTTACCCTGGCGCCAGGCCAGCTTGCGGCTCGATTTTGAGTTGTACATCCAATTGTCCAGGGCGAAATGCAGGGCATTTTCCGCATGCTCGATATTGTCATGAGCGGTGGTGGCAAATTCAAGGAGTTTCTCCTTCTGGTCACACCGTAAATCCCCGTCCTTATCCAGGCACAGCCAAAGAGCACCGGACTCCACGACCAGCACACCCTCTTCAACAAATGCCAGGCAGCGAACATTGACCATATCCTCCAGGAAGGGGGTGGCCTTGTCCATCTTGCCGTCTCGGTTGGTATCCTCCAACACCATGACACGGCTGATGGCCTGGTTCTCCCCAGTGCCGTCCAAATCCATCATGTAGGAGCGCAATTCCCCCACCCACATCCGGCCCTGATCATCCCAGTCCACAAACACCGGATCTTTCACAAAAGGCTCGGAAGCGACTAATTCCACCTTAAAACCTGGAGCTACCTTAAATTTAGCCAGCGAATCTTCCGCGGAAAAAACAGGCACTTCCCCAGGAGTCCACTGCTTCCAATTCAGGGAGGAAAGTAAATCTTTTTCTTTCTCCTTCTGGTCCCCCTGCTGGCCGAGGAGTACAGAAACAGTACCCCAAAAGAACAGGAGTCGTTTACACAAAGCTGACAAAAACATATTCATAAGTTATAACCATTTACCAGAGAGACAAAACCTGGATGTAAGTAGTAGTAGGTATCAGCTTTACACATGTAAACCTTTTTATCAAACCGGGAATAAATCTCAAATCACAGCTCGATACACTTTCGTTGCTGGGATGATTGCATACCGAGCTCGGCAAGCTCCACCCCTTTGGCCCCGGAACGAAGATCATAGGGAAAGGGTTCATCCAGGGCGACATGGCGGAGAAAGAGTTCCCATTGTACTTTGAAGGCGTTATCGTAGGAGGTGGCATCAGGCATTTCCACCCATCCCTCATAGAAATTAATCGGTTGCTCAATATCTGGATTCCATACCGGTTTGGGGGTGACCCCAAGACCCTGAGTCTGGCACCCACGAAGGTTGACCACCGCCGAACCCTTACTCCCATCCACCTGCATCACAAAGAGATCATCGCGGCGAACCCGTACCGTCCAGGAACTATTGAACTGACAAATGACCCCGTTTTCCAACTGCATGGTGGCATAGCAGGAATCATCCGCAGTACATGGGTAGGGCTTGCCCAGTTCGTCGACCCGCTCGGGCACATGAGTGGCGGCATGGCAGGATATGCTTTTGATCGGGCCAAACACATGATCCACGAGATAACGCCAATGGCAGAGCATATCGATCATGATACCCCCCCCATCCTCCTTGCGGTAGTTCCAGCTGGGTCGCTGGGCAGGTTGGTCCTCATCATGCCCGGTAAATACCCAGTATCCAAATTCACCACGAACCGATAAGATCTCCCCGAAAAAGCCCTGCTTGATCAAAGTCTTCAGTTTGCGTATGCCAGGCAGCCAGAGTTTATCCTGAACGGCTCCGTTTTTGACACCTGCTTCCTCGCAGAGTCTGGCGAGACGAAGGGCTTCAGAGGTGGACACCGCCGTGGGCTTTTCACAGTACACCGCCTTGCCTGCCCTCGCCGCCATCTCCACAAAACGGGAACGGTGAAGGGTGGAACTGGCATCGAAAAAGATCTGGTTTCCGGCATCGGCCAGGGCCTCATCCAGGTTGGTGGTGAAGCGCTTGACTGCGGTTCGCTCGGCAAGGGCACGCAGTTTATTTTCATTTCTACCGGTGAGGATCGGGTCCACAGTAATCACTTCATCCGGGGAAACCTGTACCCCCCCCTGATCGCGGATGGCGCAGATAGAGCGAATCAAATGCTGATTGGTTCCCATGCGCCCGGTGACGCCATTCATAATAATTCCAAGTTTGTGTTCTTTCATGTTCCCTTAGGTATGGTTTAAGTAAGAATGTTTGATCTCCTCTAAAAATTCAAAGGTTGGCTTTGCCCACCAGCGATTGGAGAAAACCTCGACCTCGATCATGCCGGAAAATCCGTTTCGCTCGACCATGGAGCGGATACCCCGCAGGTCAATACAGCCCTCCCCCATCAGCCCGCGATCATTGAGTAAATCAGTGGTGGGGGTCATCCAGTCACAGACATGATAGGCAAAGAGACGGTTGGCTTCTGCGGTTCGCCTAGTCTGGGCTTCCAAGTCCGGATCCCACCAGAGGTGGTAGACATCATAAGCAATACCCACCAGGGGATGATTCAACGCATCACACAGGTCGTTTGCCGAAGCCAGGGTATTGATCGCAGAGCGGTCAGCGGCATACATTGGGTGCAGTGGCTCGATCGCCAGCCTGATTCCCAGTGATTCCGCGAGGGGTAAGGTGGCGGCAATGCCCTCGGTGATCTGCTTGCGGGATTCGGCAAGGGACTGCCCGGGCACAGCTCCGCAAACCAAAACAACCAGAGGGGCCCCAAGGGCGGCTGCATCTTCTATGGCCCGCTTGTTGTCCTCGATGGATTGCTGACGTGTTTCATTCTCCAACGCAGGATAAAACCCACCCCGGCAAAGCGAAACCACTTGAAGTCCGGCAGCCCGGATACATTCTCCAGCCTTTTGAGGGTCACAGCCCTCAAGCCACTGCCTCCAAACCGTAATCCCCGAAACGCCTGCTTGGGCATATTGATCCACCGCCTCTTCCAGCTTCCACCCTTTGGTGGTGATAGTGTGCACACAAAGCCGGGAAAAATCCGCCAGTGGTTCTGCCTTCATCATGGATAGGAATAAAACGGGATATTCATTCTCGTAGCGATTCGCATGGGACGAAAAAGAGCTTCTTGCATTCTTCTGGCCTCATCCCCTGCCCGCCTATCAGAACAGTCAGGGTGAATATCTGCGGTTTCAATAACGCCAAGCATCCTGAGGATTTCCGCGGTGCTGTGTTTGTAACCGGCGGCACTGCCTGTTTCATCCAGTCGAAAGACCGAGTCCTCCAAGGACTGAAATGCTTCAAATAACTTGTAAACCCTGGTGTCGAAATCCTCCTGTCTCCAGTACTTTTTCGCGGCACAAATTAAAGGGCAGGCAGAGACACCGGCTCCAATTAAAAGAGGCAATCCCATCTTGATCGCGGAGGAAATCCCAAAATCATCCCCACTGTGAGGAACAAAATCAAGGCCAAGGTCCCGGCACATCGAGGCCCAGTAAAGAAAGTGAGGTTCGTCCAGGGTGGAAATTTTCCCGCCCACAAATTTCTCGTGGCCTGCGAGTTGATGGAGCAGCCAGGGCTCAAACGGCGTGGCCCAGGGAACAAAAGCCGGCTCCAGTGCATGCACCAGAGCAGGGACATCTATGCACTCGGCAATTTTAAAATAAGCATCACGCCTGTCCTCCGGACCCAAAGTATTTAAGGCCTGAGATGTCATAATCATAACTTCACAGGGTTGGTAAGCCTGGGCAATCTCGAGGTGCGGGTGGTAAGTCGAAGCCTCAAAGCTGGTGGCGGATGCCCCCACCGCGGTTACACCGCATATAAAAGATGCCTGGGGACACAGGCCCCTGAAACGGATGATCACCTCTTCATAAAGCTGGGGGGATAAATGAAACACATAGCCAGTGTCTGCATTGAGGACAAAGGTGATATCGATCCCAAAGTGCTCACCGCAGGCGGTCATCCAACGGAGCATTTTTTCAAAGCTGGCCCAATCGGGTTGTCCCCCCCGAAAAGGAAGCAGAGCAGCCACACAGAGACGGGGCTTGGAAGTATCATCAAAAAGGCTTTCCTCCCGGCTGTGGCCCCACACGGTTTCAGGCCAGGAGGTATTAGGCCGGAGTTGATCAGCTTGGTCAATCATACCCGTACATTCTATCAGGTAATGAATCAAAGCGTTAGGACAGAACTTGCAAAAGTAGCATTTTTCAGACATTTTATTTGTCTTTATCAAGTGAACCAATTCCAACCCATATTTTTGGAAAACTTACGGATATCCATCCCTGGGTATTCTGTTTTACGCTTTGCCCATCAGCGGCATACCCAAAGTAGTGATCTCATTGAGGAGCACCGGCATCCGCACTCCCAGTTCCTGCTTTACCTGCGGGGCCAAGGGGTACAAACAACCGAGGCTAACCGTATACCCGTGAGTCGTGGCTCTTTTCTATTTTTCCCTCCCCAGGCCGCCCATGGCTTTATCAAGTCGATGGCAAGCCCCCCTATCTCTCTGGTGATCAATTTTCGTGAAAAGGAAAAGAAAGTAAGATGTATGGAACACCGAAGCCTCCCTCCGGTTATTCTTTCCAGGGTGGAAAGTATTCTTCACGCTTTGCCACAATCGGTGGATATCACACCGGCGAGCGAAATCAGCACGGCCGCTAAAATCCTCGAGGTTTTCTCGATTCTTTCAGCGGAACTTGGAAGCAAAACTTCCGCATCCCGGGGGGTGTATCCCTTGACAGATAAAATCCGCAGGGTGCTTCGGGCTTGTGAGGAATCACCGAGTTCACCCGCTGAAATTGCCAGCTTGCTCGGCGAGGACTTAAGTTCGCTGAACCGAAAAGTCCGTCGGGAATCCAACCTCAACCTGAGCACCTTACTGGACGAACTCAGGCAGGAGCTTGCCTTTACCGGGCTCAGAGAAAAAAAGACCCGAATTGCAGAAGTTGCCTGGCACTGTGGTTTCCAGGATCCGAATTACTTCACCCGTTGGTTTCGTAAAAAAGTGGGCCAGTCTCCCCGGCAATGGAAAACCAGCCAGATGAATTTCTAGGCAGTTTAGCCTCTCCTGAAAGAGTGAGAGAGTCCCCCTTTTTCCATTGTAAATTGGAATTCCATGGCTTTTAAGACTAGCTATGAAACCCACATTTTTATTCTTTTTTTACAATTTATTATTACTTACTCCGCTTGCTGCTGAACCTGAGTCCAAGGAATTATTTGGTGAGAAGTTTCCCAGCCTGGACCACCTCTCCACAGGGGAATGGTGGAAGCGGAACAGGCCTCCAGAGGTCCCATCCAAAAAGGGAAAGCCACCCAAGAGAATCATCGAATTAAGGGTGCCCAGGGAAAATGTTGTGGCTTTTGCTCTCTACACCCAGGACGGGGGAACCCTGAAGCTCACCGGGCAACTCTATCCCCTGTTCCCGGATGAATCCCGGGAAGTCTGGCTTGAAATTAAGAGGGAAGGCAAATGGAGAGAGATCTCCAGGGTCAAGATCACCTACCCGGGATGGACCGCCCATTTCCGCGTGAAAGACTGGGACTCAACCAAGGATGTACCCTACCGGGTCAGGCATGGAAAGAAAGCATCCTTTGAGGGATTGATCCGGAAGGATCCTGTCGATCAGGATACCCTTGTGGTCGGTAACCTGTCCTGCAACTCCAGCCGGACCAAAGGCCCGCGTCCTCAAATCATTGAAAACCTCCAAGCGATTAACCCCGATATGCTCTTCTTCGCCGGGGACCAAACCTACCATCATACCGAGCACACCGCCGGGTGGATTGAATTTGGGCTGCAGTTTCGGGATCTCATGAAGGACCGGCCCACCGTGACCATTCCCGATGATCACGATGTGGGGCAGGCAAACCTCTGGGGAGAGTCCGGTATACAGGCGTCCTCTCCGCAGGGAGATTCAGGGGGGTATTTTTACCCGATCCCCTATGTCAATATGGTGCAGCGGCAACAGACCTGGCACCTGCCGGACCCGGTAGATCCGGAAAAACTGAAGCGTGGACTTGAAGTGTATTTTACCCGCCTGCGGGTAGGAGGGATTGATTTTGCCATTCTTGAGGACCGGAAGTTCAAAACCGGACCGGGAGGAAAAATCCCCCAGATGGGTCCCCGACCCGATCATATCAATGACCCGAGTTACGACCGCAAGGCGGTGGACCTGGACGGGCTGGTTCTTCTCGGTGATCGCCAGTTGAAATTTCTATCTGACTGGAGCCAGGACTGGGAAGGAGCTCAGATAAAAGCCGCTCTTTCCGCCACCGCTTTCTGTGGAGCTGTTCATATCCACGGGCACCCAAACAGCCGGCTCCTTGCCGACTTGGACAGCAATGCCTGGCCCCAGAAAGGACGCAATAAAGCATTGCATGAACTGAGAAAAGCTATGGCCACTCACCTGTGCGGCGACCAGCACCTGGGGGTGGTGGTGCAGCACGGGATCGAATCCTATCGGGACGGGCCCTTTGCCTTCACCAGCCCGGCCATTGTCAACACCATCTATGGGCGCTGGTGGAAACCGGAGGATGAAAAGCCCGGGCCCCGCCCTATCCCAAACTCTCCCCTTCCCTGGACCGGAGATTTTGTGGATGGACTGGGCAATAAGATTACCATGCATGCCTATGCCAACCCGGAGGACCGAAGAAATGAAGTCCAAAGAGCCGACGGTTTTGGTGTCGCCCGCTTCAACAAGAAAAACAGAAAGATAACCTTTGAATGCTGGCCCCGTTTTTCAAAAGTGACCGATGGAGATAAGGCCCAATTCCCAGGCTGGCCTGTAACTTTCAATATGGCCCAAAATGATGGTCGCAAGGTAAAGGGCTGGCTCCCCAAACTGGCTTTCTCCAAGCCCAACCCTGTGGTTCAGGTCATCAATGACAAAACCAGGGAGGTCGTGTACACCTTGCGGGTGCAAGGAAAAAGTTTTCAGCCTAAAGTCTACACTTCCGACCCACACAGTGTAAAACTGGGGAAGGATCGCCCGGAAAACCATATATTTTCCAACATCAAACCAGCCGTTAACCGGAGCCAGGCAAAGACTCTCAGTATCGACCCCTACCTCTAAGCATCACCTTCCAGGTATTCCTCCAGGTCGTACGGCCATGGTGGCAGGTTTAGTTCCTGCAGGATTTCACTAAGGGGGATAAATTCAAGAAGTTCGATAGATATTCAGCCTGAGACCTATTGAGGAAATAGCGGTGACCCTAGGATATTGGAAGCGATGGCGTTTGTGTACCCTTTTTAATTGGGAAAAAAAACGAGTGGAAGGGAAAAGCAAGAGAGTACCGAACATGAATTTTATAGGCAAACTCTTCGATAATCGTTAAGAAAAAAATATGTCCGATAATCCATATCACGGTTACATCTCCTCCCTGCTAAGCTGTTATCAACAAGCAGCCAGTATGCAACCGTCCCCCACAAGCCTGCAAAACCAACTTCCCGTCTCAGCTTCGGCTCCCAGGGTGGTCATTCTTGCCCCCCACCCTGATGACGAATGTGTCATGGGCGGTCTGCCTCTGCGATTAAGACGCGAAGCTGGCTGTAAAGTCATTACCCTCCCTGTCACTTTAGGGAGCAACCCCCAGCGAAAAGAGGAGAGAAAAAAAGAACTTCAGGATGCCTGTGACTCACTTGGTTTTTCCCTCGGTGAAATTATCCCGCTCGGCCTGGACATGATCAACCCAGCGGCCCGGCAAAGTAACCCTGAAAACTGGAAAAGTTCAGTAAATGCCCTAGCCGCAGCCCTTGAAAAGTATGCCCCATCGATTCTCTTTTTCCCCAACCATGAGGATTGGAACCAGACTCACCTCGGAGTCAACCTCCTCACTCACGAAGCACTCCAACAAATCAAACTCAACAACATCACCCTGATTGAAACAGAGTTCTGGGGGCAAATGCCAAGCCCCAACCTGCTGGTGGAGAGCACAACGGAGGAAGTGGCTGATTTGGTGCAAGCCCTGGCCTTTCACCGGGGAGAAGTGGAGCGAAACCCCTTCCACCTGCGTTTACCGGCATGGATGCAGGATAATGTCCGCCGGGGGGCTGAGGTGATCGGCGGTCAGGGAGGAGAAGCTCCCGCTTTTGATTTTGCCACTCCTTACCGGGTAAGCCTGTGGAAAGAAAAAACTCTCTTCAAAATGTGGGGTGGCGGGAAGATGCTACCATCCAACTCACCTGCAAGCACCCCCTTGGTGGAGCAACTTTCTCCCCTTACTTGAATTTTAAGTCATGTGCCAAAACTTTTTCTTTCATCCGCAAGGTTAAAGTCAACAACCCCTTCCCTCTCTGCCGGGAAACCATCCCAGGGATCTCGTCTCCCCGGCTTCACCTCCGATGCGAAGGGAACGGAGGAAAAGGGTATTAAAAATTTCAAAGCTTGTGCATGGAGACCTTCCGCCCTGATTAAAGGCCGAAAGATTAAAACTCCAGAGTTTCTCCGTGCTTGAACGTTATAAAGCGGCCATCTGGAATATTTTGGGCCGCTAATGCTTTTCGCAGCCTGACCTGAGGCTCCAACAGGGGTTCGTCGGTCAGATTTAAAAAGGTCGCCCAGTGCATACCCACCGAAAACCGGCTTTCCACATCGAGATGTATTTGTACCGCCTCCTCGGGGTTGCAATGCATATCCTTCATAAACCATCTGGGAGCGTAGGCTCCGATCGGGATCAAGGATAGGTCCATGGGACCAAACCGTTTCCCAATATCCTTAAAATCTTTGGAATACCCGGTGTCACCGGCAAAAAAGAGCCGTTTTCCGTCTGCCTCAATAACCCAGCCAGCCCATAATACTTCATTGGTATCCCCCAGCCCTCTCCGGCTCCAATGCTGAACAGGGACAGCATGATATTTCCATGCACCCACCTGATGACTTTCCCACCAGTCCAGTTCCACCACATTCTTATGTATCCCTATTTTCTTAAACCATGCCTTCATACCCAAGGGGACCAAGAAAAGAGGAGGGGTTGCTTTCTGGTTTTTAACCAGGCCAAGGACAGACTTTTTATCGAGGTGGTCATAGTGGTTATGGGAAATCACCACCACATCCACAGCGGGGAAATCCGCGATCGATATTGCCGGGGGGACCAACCGCTTGGGCCCGGCGAAGGCAACCGGGGATGCCCGCTTGGTAAGATGGGGGTCGGTCAGCACATTGACTCCATTATATTGCCAAAGAAAGGTGGAATGCCCGACCCAGGTCAGGGTTTCCCGGGTTCGGTTGCTTTGGAGAAAAGGAAGATTCGGGGAAAGTGTATCCAAGGTAACTGCTTTCTGGGAATCCCGGGTAAATCTCCACTTGAAGACCTTTCCGAGACTTTTACTCATTCGCTCCTGGGGAAGATAATTATTTTTAAACCCATTCCCGGTATGATGACTGGGTTTTTCTTCCTGGCCTACCCCTGGAATAATCAGTGCATGGGCAAGCAAGGCAAGGAATGGGAAAAACCGCTGGGGATGACAAAACATCTAGCCATTCATACCACCGGTCCGGCAGGCGAACAAGCGAAAGGCTAAAATGTCCACTCCACCCCAAGACCAAGGTGGAAAAAGTCTTTCAACTGCTCATCTCCTGGCAGGCTAAGGTCTTGGTTAACCGCCCAGCTGTAAGCTCCGTGCCCCACCAGCGAAAGGCTCTCAGTGAACATCCTTCCAGCTCCCGTGCGGAGGCAAAAGAAATTGAGCCCGTTATGACCATCGCTCACATAATTTTCATTCCACCCCAAGACCGCGGAGACTGAAAGGGTCAGTTCATCAAGCGGGTTGTATTCTTTCTCCGTAGCCCATTCAACAAACGATCCCTCCGCATCCATGGAGTAGTAGGCATCCAGCGAAGTGCTAAGACCCAAAGGTAAGCTTCCATAACTTACTCCTACCGACCATTCATCGTCTGACTTCTTATCCTTGGAGAAAACCAAATGGGTGTAGCCCATATAAAAATCAAAGGCCCCAAGTTCCTCCGATAAAGAAAGGTTGTACTGCCATTCATCGTATTGGTGGTTTGACGCTCTTCCATACCAGACGCCCCCGGAAAAATGATCATAGCCCAACTCCACAGAACCCGCCCATAAGGATTTTCCATCCAAGGCATCGCGCCCCTCTGAGAAATAACGACTTTCCCAACCGGCATGGGTATGGAATTCCAGGTTGCGATGGGCATGAAGATTTTCAAAAGGCTTCGAGGCATCCGGTGTATGAGCCCCAACCCAAGCAAACTGGGCATAATACAAAATTAAAATGTTTTTTGGGAGCCTCACTTTCTGATCCGTAACATTGTCATTGAATCATTGCATAATGAAAAAGACTTCTCAAAAAAGAGAAATTATGCCTGCTTGAACAAGGCTAAATCAGCGAAGATTAGAGAATACAGCCGTTAGCGTTTCCTTGGCGTCCCCAAAAAGCATACGGGTATTGTCTTTAAAGTAGAGTGGGTTTTCCACTCCGGAGTAACCCGCAGCCATACTTCGCTTTAACGCCACAACCGATTTCGCATCCCAGGCCCTGATAACTGGCATGCCAGCAATGGGACTATCTTCATCATCTAAAGCCGATGGGTTAACAATGTCATTGGCACCAACCACCAAAAGTACATCAACCTCAGACAATCCCTCATTGATTTCATCCATTTCAAAAACAATATCATAAGGTACATTAGCTTCTGCTAGTAAAACATTCATATGGCCTGGTAATCGACCAGCAACAGGATGGATTGCAAATCGTACCTGAATACCTTTCCCCTTTAAACACTCACTGATTTCTTTGACCACATGCTGGGCCTGAGCTACGGCCATACCGTAACCGGGCACAATCATGATCTCCTTAGCTTCTTTTAACTCCATAGCAACTTCGTTTGCAGAGATCTCTGAAATTGAACCCTCTATTTCTCTTGCCCCCACCTTACTTCCACTATCTGCCCCAAACCCGCCAAAAATCACATTTATAAGACTTCGATTCATAGCCTTACACATGATGTAGCTCAGGATAGCACCGCTACTACCGACCAATGCTCCCGTAATAATAAGCAAATCATTCTTCAGCATAAAACCGGCGGCGGCGGCGGCCCAACCCGAATAACTATTCAACATCGAAACGACTACTGGCATATCTGCTCCTCCTATGGCTAAAATAAGGTGAGCCCCTAAAATAAAAGAAATGCCTGCAACGAGGATAAGAGCAATCAATGCATCGTCACAACCCTGGCTTATAAATTCGGTACTGAGCCACAAACAAACTCCGATCATGACTAGGTTAATCAAATGCCTTCCAGGTAAAAGAAGAGGTTTCCCACTCAGCGAGCCCCGGAGTTTGCCAAAGGCAATGAGCGATCCTGTAAAAGTAACTCCACCAATAAAGACACCCAATAAAATTTCAATCTCATGTATCAGTAAATTAATACCCACCATAAGAGCATGACTGGGATCCAGAAAGCTTGCCATGCCAACCAAGACTGCTGCCAAGCCAACAAAGCTGTGTAAGATGGCAACCAGTTCTGGCATTGCAGTCATCTCCACTCGTTTGGCCAAGAAAGCACCTATCAAGGCACCTCCTAGCATAAGGGGAATTAAAAGTTTGAAATTCTCCACTTCACCGCTGAGAAGGGTAGCTAATATGGCAATGCTCATCCCCAATATACCATACATATTGCCTCGGCGAGCTGTCTCTTGCCTGGAAAGTCCTCCCAAACTAAGAACAAAAAATATACCCGAGACCAAGTAGGCCATAGTAATCAAACCCTCTGTCATTGTTTACGAAACATTTTGAGCATGCGCTGGGTGACTAAAAAACCACCGGCAATATTGATCGTAGCCAAAAAAATCGCTATACCTGAAATCCACGCATTGCTACCTGAGACAAAAAGCATTCCCCCAATCACAATGATTCCACTGATTGCATTGGTTACACTCATCAAAGGAGTATGCAAAGATGGTGTCACATTCCAAACGACCATGTAGCCAATAAAACAAGATAAGACAAAAACTGTAATTTGATCAAGAAATTCGTGCCCCCCCCTCCAGCCAAGGCTTAGTAAAAACAAAGCGAGTAACCCCAACATCCATGCCGGCGATAAATTAGATTTTTTCTTTGCGAGGGGGGAAGGGGTATTTAAAGCCTGCTTTTTCTCCCTAGATGGTGGTACATTCACTTCTAGTTTAGGGGGAGGCCATGCAATTTCTCCTTGATCCAGAACTAAGGCTCCCCGAACTACCTCGTCATCTTGATTAATCACGAATGAACCCGCGGGCCCCAACAGTTCGATGAACTTAACCAGATTATTACCAAACAATCGACTTGATTGTGCCGGCAAACGAGAAGGCAAATCGGTGTAGCCAAGAATCGTAACTCCGTGGGAAACAATTTTTCCACCCTTTTCTGTAAGTTCACAATTGCCGCCACCTTCAGCGGCTAGGTCAACCAGCACCGATCCTTGCTTCATAGTCTTTACCATTGCCTCTGTTATAAGAATGGGTGATTTTTTCCCGGGTATCATGGCGGTAGTTATAATAATATCCACATCCATGGCCTGTTCTGCGAAAAGTTTCATTTCTGCCTGAATAAACGCTTCGCTCATCACCTTGGCATACCCTCCTGAACCTGCCCCATCCTCTTCGAAGTTAAGCATCAGAAAATCTCCTCCCAGGCTCTTAACTTCTTCCTTCACGGCAGGGCGGGTATCAAAGGCACGAACAATTGCGCCCATATTTCTTCCCGCACCAATGGCAGCAAGTCCTGCAACGCCGGCTCCAATTACTAAGATTTTCGCGGGGGGCACTTTACCCGCTGCTGTAATCTGTCCAGGGAAAAACCGGCCAAACTCGTGTGCAGCCTCCACTACTGCGCGGTAACCGGCAACATTGGCCATCGAACTCAAGGCATCCATTGATTGTGCACGGGAAATTCTTGGTATACAATCCATGGCGAGAAGATTGATTCGCCTTTGTGCCAAAGTTTGAATGAGTTCCTTATTTCTGGCCGGGTATACAAAACAGACCAAGGTGGAACCTTCCCGGATCCACTCGGCCTCTTCCAATGTTGGCGGATTGACTTTTAAAATAACATCGGCATGTGACCAGATTTCTTTGGCTTCACTCAGAATCTCAGCTCCTTGTTCCAGATAGTCTTGATCTGACATTGCTGCTTTTACTCCAGCAGTTGCCTCCAGTCTCACCTGATAGCCAAGTTTACGCAAAGCAGACACATTTCCCGGAGTAATCGCAACTCTTTGTTCGCGGTCAAGAATTTCTTTGGGAACAGAAAGGATCATAAAAGAATGTTCTATTATGAAGTGAGACATTCAAACTCGTCTGTAAACCAAAAACTTTTTAAGCAAACTCAGAAGTAATCGATAAATGATGTGTATTTTACTGCTCGTCTTTACTCACAACATTCTATACTGTGAATAACTTTAGCCATAAATTAGAACATGTGCTCATGTGTGGTGTCTTTGGAAACTTGGTGTAAGTGAGCAAACGTTCGACCTATTTGGCATGCGATAAACAACGAACGACCCTTACCCTATGAATGACGAAACTAACATTCAAGAAGCAGCCGATTCCGGCATTAGCTTTGATGAAATGCCCCTCGCTGAACCTATCTTACAAGCAGTACGTAAAGCTGGATATGAGAAGCCTTCTCCGATTCAGGAGCACGCTATCCCTCCCCTTTTGGAAGGAAAAGACCTCCTGGGAGTGGCCCAAACCGGAACCGGTAAGACCGCAGCTTTTTCGCTGCCCTTACTCTCCCGCATTGATGAATCTGTAAAGGGTGCCCAAATTCTTGTTCTCGCCCCCACCCGTGAACTTGCCCTTCAAGTGGCAGAAGCGATGGAAGGCTTTGCCGAAAACCTCCCCAACCTTCGAGTGGTTGCCGTGTACGGTGGCACAGGCTATGGAGAACAAATCCGGGAATTCAAGCGTGGAACTCAAGTGGTTGTCGGCACCCCGGGGCGGGTCATGGACCATATTGAGAAAGGCTACCTGAAACTTAATACCCTGCAGGCTTTGGTTCTGGATGAAGCCGATGAAATGCTAAGCATGGGCTTCATTGACGACATCGAATGGATCCTTGAGCATACCCCTAAGGAAAGGCAGACCGCTCTTTTCTCGGCAACGATGCCCAAGCCTATTCGAAAGCTTGCGGAAAAACACCTCCGGGACCCGGAGCAAGTAACTATCAAAGTTAAAGCGGAAAATTCCCCCAACATCCGCCAGCGATTTATTAAAGTACGCCAGCATGAAAAGCGGGATATGTTAACCCGTCTCTTGGAGATTGAGAAATTTGAAGCCATGCTCATTTTTGCCCGCACCAAAAATGCCACCATGGAAATTGCGGAAAAACTCCAAGGCAAAGGCTATCCTGCCGAGCCCCTCAATGGAGATATGCCCCAAACCCTCCGTGAAAAAACCGTGGACCGGCTAAAGAGGGGGAAAATCAATGTACTCGTGGCCACCGATGTTGCCGCCCGAGGCCTTGATGTGGATCGAATTTCACACGTTCTTAATTACGACGCTCCTTTTGATTTGGAATCCTACACCCACCGGATCGGTAGAACCGGGAGAGCGGGAAGAGAGGGAGATGCCATTATTTTTATTACTAATAAGGAAATGAGGATGCTCAATGCCATTGAGCGAACCCTTAAAGTTCCCTGCGATCAATATGTATTCCCCACACTGGAGGAAATGAATGAAAGGCGGGAGGAAGAATTTTTCAATAAAATCGAGCAGGGCTTTAAAGGTAATCTCGATGATTATCGCAAAGCCTTACAGCGGTACATTGAGGAATCCGGAAAAGACACCCTCGATGTAGCAGCCTCTCTGGCTTTTTTAGAAGCGGGCAAAAAAGCTCTACGCTATGATAGTATGCCCGCGGCCAACTCTGGCAAAGGCCGCCGGGAAGATCGAAAAGAACGCGACCGTGGCGATCATCGGGACTCTAACAGGAGGGAAGGAAGGGACCGGAGAACATCACGGGATGACAACCTGCAAAGCTACCGACTGGAAGTGGGAGAATTTCACGGTGCCCAAAAGGGTGACATTGTCGGTGCCATTGCTAATGAGGTTGGCATTGATCCCCAGAACATGGGAAAAATACGCATGTTTAAAGACCATACTTTTATCGACTTACCCAAAGATATGCCCCGAGAGATCTTCGAAGCTTTAAAGACCGTTTGGGTACAAGGCCATCAAATGAACATCTCCGTGGATAAGGGAAGACCGCGCCCAGGAGGTGCCGGAGGGAAATTCCGAAAAGGGGCAGGAAAAGGAAAAAGGTTTGGCAAGGGAAATGACTTTGGCAAAAAGTCGAAATCCAAATTCCACAGCTAACCGCAGCGGTTACTTTTTCTCCGTAATCCAACGGACAGCATTAGCTAGCATATTCAGGTATTCCTGAGTGGACATCGTGGAATTATGATGGCCCAGGGTCGTGGAGAAAATACGACCCTTTCCGTAGGTATTAACCCAAGCTACCGCCTGGGGGAAATCACACCTGCCGTTGTCTCCATAGGCTAGAACCGTGGTGCCCTTGTAGATTTCCTGTACATTATACAGCTCGCCCTCCGGGGTAAGCCAACCGTCCGGCATGTCCTTGAGGATGGGATGCTTGGCATTTTTCTTCACTTTGCTTACAGTAATGGCAGCCTTGGGTCCATGCCCCTTTGAGCTTGCACCCAGCATAGCTGGCCATGATTTCTTCTCACCTTCCTTGACCGGGATATTCCAATGGTAGGAGTGCATCGCACAATGAAGGGCAATGGCAGGCTTGCCCGCCATATGGATATCAGTAATCGACTTTACAAAGGCGGCATCTTTTTCATGGGCAAAGCAGTGGTTATAGACAATGTAATCATAGCCATCAGCCCAGCCGGACTCACTTAGTCTGGCTTTACTTTTTTTCTCATCCATCTCGAAAAAGATATCCCACTTTGTCGCCACCCGCTCATTTATCCCCTCGCTGATGATATTTTTCTGATTGGGATAATCATGACAGCATCCACCGGTCACCATAAATGCTTTTAGAGATTTTTTTTCCTCGTGATGTTTTCCATGAAGGGAAAAAGCTCCGATCAGGCATGAGAGAAGAATGATTCTTTTCATAAAATAGAGATTTTTTGTTATCATTGTGACATCAGACGCAACACTTAGATAATACTTTTGACAAGCACAGAATCCAAGACCTTCCCCATCTAACTTCGGCACAACAGTGGGAAAGAAACTGGAATTAAACTATTTTTTGGATCGTATAACAGAAGGCTTTCTTCTGAATTGAGATGGCGACTTTCCAGTCACTCTTTTAAAGACCACAGCCATTCTCTCCGGGTCATGAAAACCCGACAATTCAGCAATATGGGATATGGAATGAAGGGTCTCAGCCAACAACTGCTTTGCCTGGTTTACCCGTATCTGACAGAGCATTTCCCAGGGCGTACAGCTCAAAACATCCCTGAATTTCCTCTCCAATGTTCGCCTCGAAATATTCAAATGGCTGCAAAGTGTGCCAATGCTTATTGCTTCCTGTAATCTTTCGGTCATGTACGACATGGCCCTCCGGAGCATGGCATCCTGAATGGCTAAATGATTCGCCGAGTGCCGTAACATCACCCCGCCCGGGGAAATTAGCTGGCAGGTATTGGAAAGAGTTTCCTCCCCTCGAATCATTCTCTGCATCGAGCTTCCCACCACGATGCCGACTTCATCCCAGGGAATGGAGACACTGGAAAGCATAGGATAAGTGAGCCCGCAGACCAGCGGGTCATTGTTGGCTCCAATGATGGCCACTTCGTCCGGAACCCGAATACCAAGCTCATTGCAGGCACCGGATAAAAACCGGCCCAATGGATCATGGACGGCAAAAATACCGCAGGGTTTAGGTAAGGCCTTGAGCCACTCCATCATATCCTGACTGGGCTCCGTGAAAGCCTCACTGTAACGCAATTCCTCAAAACCACTTTCTGTATGGTGGGAGAAAGGAATATCCCGGGAGGATATGGTCTCCATAAATCCCTGAATCCTGAGCTCCGAATAAGGTGTGCCATTTCCCAGGCAGGCAAAGCTTCTAAAGCCAACCTGGGAAAGGGCATTGGCTGCCTCCCGACCGACTGCCAGGTCATCCACATCGACACTGAATGCATTGTGATAAAGTTTGTGGGTGGCCACGATGATATGGGGGATCTTCAACTTAAGACCCAGCAATTCATCGGTTTTTCGGGGTAGCCACTCCGTGATCAGACCGCTGGGTTTAATCTCTTCCAAAATGGGTTTTAGCTCCTCTATCCTACGATGAATACTAAGGATTCGATAGTCCTGGGTTCTCCCGGTAAAATGGGAGAGAGCCGGTGTCAATCGACGCAGAAAGACCTCTGACATCACAATCGCAATTGGGTTACTCACAGGGGCAATCCTTAAAGATTACCTGACGCAAATCAAAAGAAATTATACAGAATAAAGACTTTTCCTAAACCAGGTCCCCTTAAAAATCAGGTAACCCGAGGGTGGGTAAACTCCGAAACCAAGTATAATTTTTCTAGTTAGCTTCTTCCTTAACCTTGGGGAGGTATTCCACAAACCCTCCGTCTTTATCCCTAAATTCATCGATCGCCTTGGCCCGCAAACGGCGAAGAATTTCCACGAATTTTACATCGACTGCGAGGTTATTCAATTCCATGGGATCCTGTTGTAGATCATAGAGTTCCTCCATCACATTGTCCTTGAAATGACGAATATATTTATACCGCCCATCCCGCATCATCATCCAGGCATAGAGGTCTCTTCTTTTAAAGATGTTATAATTCTGATTCTTGAGTTGCTCGGTGACCCGCTCCCCGTACTCATAAGTTGTATTGATCATCAGCATGGGTTCTTGCAGGGATCCAGATGGGTTACGAAGCAGGCTTGAAAGATCCCGGCCATGCATGGGCCATTCAGGTTCGATTCCGGTTAAGGAATGAATCGTGCGAGTAATATCAACTCCGTTCACCGGTTCATCACAGACGGTATCTTCGGGAATTTTACCGGGAGCTGAAAAAAGCAGGGGTGCCAGCAGGGAAGCATCATAGGGGGCCCACTTTTCCTGCAAACCATGCTCTCCCCAGGCAAAGCCTTGATCCGAAGTGAAAATGACAACGGTGTTTTCCAGTTGGCCTGTTTCCCTTAAGGCTGCAAGCATGATACCCACCCCATCGTCCAACGATTTCACTGCCCGTTGGTATTTTTTGACCGCTTTGTCGTACCCCAGAGGATTCCCCTCCGTGTCCTTTTTCCAGCGGGTGAGATTTTTGAGATGATTGGGCTTGGTAGCACGGGGTCCAAAGATATCAACAGGAATCGAAGCATCCGGTGCATCCGGGTATTCTTCCAGGTGCCTGTCCGCGGGGGTGTATGGTCCATGCACACCAGGGTAGCAAAGCCATAAAAACCATGGCTTGGGGCTGTCTTGTTGTTTGCGCACATATTGAGCGGCAATTTCCGTAAATCGGTCATTACTGTATCCACCAAGAGCCTCCCGTGGGCCTCCGTTGGTCCGCACAAGTGCACCATCATAATATGCACTTGCATTTCGCCGCCCTCCCCCACGATCCCAGATCACCGAGTAATCCCAATCCCTACCATGGCCCACATCTTCCCCAAGGTGCCACTTGCCAATGCAGGCAGTTTCATAGTTATTTTTTCTTAGAACCGAAGGAAAGAAAGGTAATTTTTGGGGATCGTAAGATGCCATGGGGTACTGAGTAACCTTTATGGACACAAGGCTATGCTGGAGCAGGCCAGTCAGGGCCGAAGCTCTCGACGGCTGACACCATGTACCGGTATAACACTGGGTAAAGCGCATACCAGTCTTGGCAAGCTTGTCAATATGGGGGGTATCAACCCAGGGGCGGGCTTTCTTGTAAGCAGACACCGAGCGGATGGACTGATCATCCGTAAAAATATAAAGAATATTAGGCCCCTTTTTTCCGCTACCCGCCTGGATCTCCATCTCAGGAGAAAAAGCAAGGCCAGCCCAACATATTAAAACGAATAAAAGACTGCGGTTCATCTCTTCAACCAAGGTTTTTTTTCAAGAAGAACTCAAGAGCGATCTGTTAAATATAAGGAAAAATTATTCCGTAACTTTTGAAAACATCCTGGGTCTACATGCTAACCATTTGAATATCGCGTTGCACCTCCTGGTGACGGTAACAGGACACAAGATGATCATTTACCATCCCGACTGCCTGCATGTAGGCGTAGCAAATGGTCGAGCCCACAAACTTAAAGCCCCAATTTTTTAATTCACGGCTCATGGCATCCGACTCTTTGGTGGTGGTAGGAGTCTGTGAAAACTCAACCCACTCATTTATGACTGGGCTGTGATTCACAAAGGACCAAATAAATTCCTGAAAACTTCCTTTGGCCTCCTGCAGCTTGACAAAGGATTGGGCATTTTGCCTGGCGGCCATGACCTTTAAGCGGTTTCGGATGATCCTTTGATCCCTGAGCATTTCCTCTATTTTATCATCTGGCCAGCGAGCCATTTGATCCGCATTAAACTGTTGATAAACCTGACGGTAACCTGCCCGTCTTTTGAGGATAGTGATCCAGCTTAGCCCAGCCTGGGAACCTTCAAGGATTAACATCTCGAACAGTTTTTGATCATCCAACACCGGCACCCCCCATTCCTGGTCATGGTAGGCCAGGT
>ERZ807291.3749-NODE-3749-length-21066-cov-5.835991_pt1 | contig 21066 bp, 16 predicted proteins | sample MGYA00521257_ERZ807291 | MGnify/ENA primary metagenome ERZ807291 (study PRJEB31413, sample SAMN03169783) | marine metagenome | biome: Marine; feature: Water; material: Subsurface seawater | place: North Sea | collected 2011-04-28 | depth 1 m m ... | reverse complement strand
CTAGGTGATCGTCTTCATATTGCGATGCAGTGTTATATGCCGTTTGTCTCCCTTGACTATCCTCACGTCCAGATATAATTTTAAAACTATCACTTGTTCCATAGCTGTTTTTCATCACATTTACATCTTTAAACAATCCTTCCATAAATTCGTCCTTATCTAGACTATTCGTTTTTATAAACTCTTTAATTCTATCGTATAAAGTATCAATCGTTTGCTTTAATCCGACATCAAGATTCGTATGCGCATTCAATCGTGGTGGATATTTATGTAATTGTACTGGTTCAAATATACTTTCGGTTGTTTCTATATTAGCAGCATTTTTTCGAACGATAAACATTAGTTTTTGGACACATAAACGAAGATATTGTTTTTCTATCTCGAGTGGTTCATAACTCTCTTGTTGTGCGGTTATAGAGTATGGAATACCATCTTTTTGTTTTCCATTCAAGACCAAAGTAAATGCCGTATCATCCTCAATAATCAAATGATAATTTTTGGTTGTCTCTTCATATAATGTTCCGATTTCAAGAGTGTTTACAAATTCTCCTTTAATATAATCATATACTTTTCCACCGGTTACACTAAGAGTATTATCATAATATATACGATGAGTCTCGTTAAACAATATTTCTCCATAAACATCTCCTGTATGTTCAACGTCATTAATATACCAATTTGTTGTATATACGTTTTTATGTCCTAATTCATACATCAATATACCATTGTGGTCATTTCCCAATCCAATAAAGTGATATGAACATTTTTTTTTCACCATATTTACTAGTTCTCGTGTAGAACAAATTCCTTGGGTCGGTTCTCCGTCTGTTAACATAATCGCTACACGATTATTCAATGGAATATCCAAATCCATTTTTTCTAATTCGTCATTTAATGAATTAATCGCCAATCCAATGTTTGTAGAATTCATTGGTTCGATCGGTTCAATTTTTGTTAACAATTCTAAAATATTTGTTTTACTTACCTTGACAGTATCAATATAATCGTGAATTACATTATCAAACCCTTTTACTTGGACATAAATATTATCACAATTATCCGCAAAATGCATCAATATGTTTTTTAATGTATGCTTTAGTAATTGCATTTTAGAACGGTTTTTTTTAAAGTCAACAATATCAGACATAGAACCCGAAACATCAATGTAAATATGAAATAAAAGAGGGCAATCGAGTGTTGTTTTTGTATCAGGTATATTAAAAGTCATTGTTCCATATCCGTTAGAATATTCATTACCGAAAATAGTTTCGGGTAATTCAGCGCCAGTTTTGTATACAAAGTTCTGCATTGTTTTTATGTTGTAATAATTGAAATAATCTTTACATTATTTCAATTTTATTAATTTATTGTTTCAGACAAAATAGTTTCTTTTTCCTGTGGTTTTTCCAATGTTCGTAACTTTGATATAATCTTTTCGGCATTATTTATACCGACATTTTCTGTCGATTTTTTCTGCTCTTTTTTTATCTCTATTATATCGTTTTGAATTTCTTTTATTTTCCCATTAATCTCCTCGATAAAATCGTCAATCTTTCTATTTAATTTTTCTATTTTATCATCATTTATTTGTTTTGATTCCGCTTCTTCAAATGAGACACGTTTTTCCTTTTCAACGTCGACTCCATCCGGTTGTTCGTTTATTTTCTCGGGAGGATTAATGTTTTGAATATCGTATGCACGTTCGGCCATTTGACGTTTTATTAATTCGTCCATATTATCAATTGGTTTATCCTCCTCAGATTTTTCTCGAAAATCGATTTCTTCTATTTTAGGTTTTTCAAAAAGATTACTATACTCTTGTTGTCTCATATTAAAATCATTGTTCATTTTTGTCTTTTTTTGTTCTAAAATAAAATTACGCGTTTCGTTTGAATTTGTTTCTAAAGATGAAAAATTATTTTGAAATGATGAACCTGAAATACTAGGTGTTTGATAGGAAAGTGGATCATTTTGTTGAATATCTTGTTTCAAAGTTTGTAACATATATCGTATTGTTTCTTTATTTAAAAAAGAAAGAGAACTTTTATCTACAACACTCTGACTGTGTTTATTATAGTACAATTGTATTATTTCTCTAAACCACTGTTCTGATTTTTGAGGATTATTTTGTCGCATTTGTTGAAAATTGGGTACTTTTGATATTGTATCCCAAATCAATTTTTGATTTTCAGGTAAAGTATACAAATTCATTAAAATATAAACAATAAAAATATTTAAATTGTTATTGTTCAATTTATTTTTTCTCTTTCTTTTGTGGTTTTTTACATTTAATTGGATCGGTTGAACCTTTTTCTAAAGGTGCGTCATTATCATTGTATTCAATAGTAAATACTTTTTTCTTCGCACGTGATTTGGGTTCACCTTTTATCATTAATGCTATATCTTCTTCGAAACTTTTGGCTACATCAGCGAAAAAATTGGAAATATATTCTCCTCTCGAATCCGATTTATTAAAGGTTGGACCACTTTCAACGCGTATTACACCTTTAATATCTGGATTTGTATGTTGACGACCTAAACTGAGTTTAATTTCATCAATACGCATTTTTCCACCTTTTTTTCTTCTTGTTATCCTGTGCTTTCGCCTATATTTTTTCGATTTATTTTTTTGTGTTTTTGAAATTTTGTTTCTACCCATTTATATTATATCGTTGGAAAATTAAATCCGACAACATAGTTGTTTGGGTTATATCTTTGAAGAACTTATTTTTTATTAAAATATCTGTTTCTAAAACTCATCATTAAATCGTCATTTAATCCCGGTTTATTAAAAATATTTAAAAGTTCGAAAAAATCCTTCTTTTTTCGCCCATCTCCTCCACCTTGTAATTTACGATTTATTTGACTATCTAAACGCTGGGTTAAAAGTGTAATTATAAAGAATAAGCAGTACATCCCACATTCTGTGTTTGTAGTCTGGTGACCAATTTCATTTTGCATATAATCAAAATGTATAGGATCACTTAATTCTTTTCCTTGTTTTATTAATTCACGTTTCAACCTGGATATTTCTTGAGGTACCGCATTTAAAGCGCTATCATAATAATATATAACTTTATTGTCTAAATCTACAAACATTGATACCCAATGTGTTCCGGGTCCATCATGTTTATCTAAATTGAACACTATACCCAATTTTCGTTTATTTCTATAAATTAAATTTTGTAAAGACAATCTACATAGATCATTCCAAACACATTTACCATCATATATAATAGTATCGTAATCAATCGAAGAAGGTCCAAGAAGTTTAAATTCCGGATGAGATTTCTCATATTGTCTCAAAACAGCCGCTATATCGTAATTTGATAACCACGCCACTGGATTTGTATCCCATTCGTTTGGTCTATCTGGTGCGAATAATACGTCGTCCAATTGTCTACGCGTTTCGCTGTCTTTTAACTGTTTTAACCAGCAATCCTCTCTTGGACATTCTGTTAAACGATTTCTTAATTCTGTCCAAATTTCTTTAGGTGTCGTGGAATAAATCTTATCATTATGCCCTTTATTATACGCCGCTTTTATATGATTTAAAGCAGTTCCAGTATAACAACTACCTTTTATAGCAGATTTAGAACCTGGATTACAATTCATTTTTTTTGTTTTACGACGGGCTTTTAATTTTATTTTTTTATTATTACGTCGTTTAATTGATTTACCCATTTATATATACTTATTTGCGATTTTTTTTCAAAAACAAATCAAGCGTGTTCATTTTACCGTAAGTATTTTTTGCGGGTTTATTATCTTCGTCAATTGAATATGGAAACATTTCTGCATCTTCTTCATATTCTCTTTGGTTTTCATCAGACTGTTTTTTTACTTCTAAATGACGAATTAATATACGAGCGTAATTATCAAAAGCAGTGTTTACATCAGAACCATATTCATTATTTCGACAAGACAATAATTCTCGTGTCATTGCCAATATATCACCTTTAAACAAGTTACAATCTATTTTAAATTGTTGGATTTCTTCGTGTTTTGATTCATCTGTCTTGGATAGATATTTCGCATATCCACTGTGATTAGATAACAATTTCATTGTTATTTCATCGATAAATTTATTGTCTGAAGGCGATTCGCCTAATCTTGGATTTTCGTCGTCATTCATTATATACTATTTACTGGGATTTCTTCTTTTGTGTTTTTCGCAATTCCTTTTCTTTACGTTTCTTTTCCTTTTCCGCCTCTTTTTCTCGTTTCTTTCGTGTTTTTTCCGCCTCTTTTTCTTTACGTTTTTCTTCACGTTCGGTCTCCTTTATTTTACGCTGTTTTTCACGTTCAGCCTCCTTTATTTTACGCTGTTTTTCACGTTCAGCCTCTTTTGCTTCCTTTGCTAACTGTTTATCTCTTGCTTCTTTTACTAAAGATTCTTTTGCTTTGGAAAATTCTTCACGCGTTTTATCGTTGTACTTTGTAACCAAATCTTTTATTATGCCCTCCTTAAATGTTTCGCGTATTTTACCTTGTTTTCGCAATGTTTTTCGTAAACGGGCTTTCTCTTTTCGGCGTTCCTTTTTATCTTGTTTGTATTCTTTGAGTTCTCCGCGTATATCTTGTTTAAGTGACGTTCTTAATTTCGATAATTTATTAGAAAGCTTATTGCGTGTTTTACGAATACCCCGGTTTTCTTTTGTAATTTCCGATTTTCTAGTTTTACGGTTGTTTTTATAACGTTGCTGTGTTGTTTTTATAGCATCTTTCACAACAAATTTCTCAAGACGATTTAATTCTCCATTTTTTATCATATTACGTAGTTCTTTAATTTGAATACGATGTTTTTCCAACATAATTTTCAGTTCACGGTCAAACTTACCCATTTGTTCATCGTATAAATCTAGTTGCAACTGTATGTTTTGTACTTCTGGATTTTGATTTATCATTTCCGTAATATTATGACTTTTTTTCACCATTTTCGCACAAGAATATTTCAAAACATAGTATACACTGTTCATAAACTTGGACAAACGTTCAGGATCTTTATCATATCTCTCTTTAATATCACCAAGCACCTTCTTTCGATAATCATTCTTCGATTTTAATTCTTCACGTATTTGTTTAACGCGATCTTTAATGTCTTGAATATGGGTCTTGGCTTCTTTTATCAAATTACGAATATTTTCATTTGCTATCTTTACACACCCTTTTTGTACAACACCTTCGAATTCTGCACATATGTCGCGCAATTCATAAAAACGCGAAGATTCTAAATCTTTAAAATCGTCGTCAATCTTGGCGGTTTCTTTATCAATGTCGTCTTTTAAAGAAATGATGTCTTTGTTTAAAACAGCACGGTTCATTCGTTTGTCCATGTCTTTGATTTCTTGCATATTATCAACCATGGGTACCTCAATCTTTTCTATCTTTGGTTGAGCGAATTGACGTGCATCTTTTTCTCGGTTTAAATAGCTGATATGTCCTGATATAATGTCCAAGAATTCACGTTTTCCATTTTGCGTAAAACGCCCATTTTCGTCCAGATAGGCATTTGAGAAAAGAGGAAATTTATCAGGTACCTGTTCACTCATTGGTTTACAAAGATTAACCAATTTTACTAATTCAATTGGATGTTCTGTAATAGGTGTAGCCGTCATTAAAAGTACTTTTACTGATTGATTTCCGGAAACTGCATAAGAATTCATCAATGATTCGTGCAACGCCTTCATATTTGGACGTTCATTGGTAGAAAGATCTCCCCCTCCGTACAATTTATGCGCTTCATCAATAATAAGTAATGTTTTACGCAATGGATCCACTTTACCATTAATATCCACCAATCGCTGATAATAACTATTCTGTTTAGAGACTAAGTTACTGAATTGTTTGTACGAAATAGGACGTATTTTCCAAGCATCTGATAATAATTTCATACGTTTACTGTGGTCTTGTGGAATAGTAACACCGTCGGCTACCATAGTTCTGATTTCTTCATTACAAATAAGATCAAACATATTTTTCCAAATATCGTTTTTCAATGTTGTTCTAGTTACCCATAAAATAGTGTATCCTTGAGTTGCGAAATTGGATGATGCAGCTGCAATAGCAGAACATGTTTTACCCGTTCCTGTACTGTGCCACAAGAGCATTCCGTTTACAGGCGCTTGTGGTGAAAAGTACTTTTTCACAAAACGCTGTGTTGGCGTATATTGAATAATACGCGCACCACCACGTTTTCGTGGTACAGCACTTTCATCACACAAGTTTTCCATTTTCACATCGGTCCATTTTGTGTCTTTGTAATAATTACGAATATAACTACGCATTTCATTATGATCCATTTTTCCAAGAGAAATACCCGGAACTTGCAAGCCCGATGGTAAAGTAACCATTGAATTCGCATTTGGGTCTACTAAGATAGGTGGACCCATTGGATTCATTTTTCTGATAGGTTGTTTTCGTTTGGGTCCACCTCCTGTTACAAGAGCGTTTTCAACGGAAAATTCGTGAACTGGTAAATTTAGTTCATAATCTACGGAACCAAAAATGGCGAGCTTTTCAATGTCTTCTGCGAAATTGACAAGTTTCATATCCATATTCAATGATTTCATATAAAATTCAAAAGCTGTTCCAGCATCCAAAAACTGATCTTTTAATGGATCCGGAATAGAAATATCGTAAATATAGACGTGAAGTGGCCAACCTTTTGTTGGATGGAATTCTAATCCTTGTTGTCCACAAGTACGAGTACCACGACCAATAATCTGTTTTTGATCGGCTGCATTCACTGGAGGTTCAAAAATATGCACATATTTCACGTCAAACAGATCAATACCCTCTTTGAATCCACTGTCCATAATGATAAAACGTATGTTTTCACCGTGTACATTATCAGGTCGTTTATTGTAATTCGTCAACATTTGTTTTTTTGTTACCACATTAATCGGTTGATCAAAAACATCAACTGAAGAAAGCAGATAAAAATTGTTACTCTTTGTTTTACCTAGCTGATAATCACTCAATAATTCGATTTTGTCGAAACGCTTTTTAGCAGATTTCTTTTTAGGACTTCCATCTCCTCCTGCGATTTTTTTTGAAATTGTTTTGGGTGATTTTTCGTCGTTTTCGATTTCTTCTTCAGATTCTGATTCTGATTCTTCCAATATTTCTTCTAATGACTTAAAAGATTTAGGTAGTTTGGCTTTTGCCATAGCAAGTGGTGGTCTTGGCGTGTCTGCTCTCGTTTTTTTCATTACAGGATTATTTTGCATAGGAGTACCGTCACGTTTATCCCCCTTTTTTTTCGCAGTGTATCCTAAATTGAAATCACTTGCTAAAAATGCAGATGCTAACATTCTTGCTCCTTGATTAGACGATTTTACGTCACAAAAAATAAAATGTTTGTAATATTTTTTATCACGTTTCATATCGGCTTTATCCAGATCTTTAATTTTTTTGAGAAGAGCGTGTAATTTGGGGGATTGATGTTTAATGGCTTTTAGTAATAGTTTTGAGTCAAATGTTTCTGAATCTAATTTGTATTTTGGATCTGATTTAGTCCAGTTGCTTTTTTTTCGAATACAATCAGATTCATATACCATTTCACTATATGTATCATCAAAATCTTCTAAATTCTCCATATATATAATAAAAATATATTTAGTAACACTTTCTATTGCTCAAAATAAAAGTATCTCGTTATACTATATTACAATGCCAACTCCAACATCAAGTTCAAATCTAGGAGGACCTTATAGAGGATTTTCAGCTACTCAAACATTGTGTAATTTTAAAGATGGAGAACAATCATCAACACGTGCTATATTAAGAAATAGTTGGAATACAGCTATGATTTCTGGTAGTACATATAAAGGAAAAGCACGCGTACAAACACCCTTTCGTGTAACGACCCATTCCGGTGATTTCTTAGGACGTAAAAACTACAAATGTGGCGGTCCTACTGGTATGAGTAAGTCTTCTATTGGATGGGCTGGAAGCAAAATTTACTTGGGATCAAAAATCAACAATTGTGATGGAACAGGTATTGAAGGTGCTTCCGGAAATGTTAAGTTCGTTTATGATTCATCTGATTATTCTACTTACAAAAGACAAAAAGCTATCAATCACAATTACAACGATTTAAAGAATGGTGGTGACGATCACAATGCATCTTATGTACCATTAATGCACATCAGACGTTAAATATTAGTAAATTATTATTTGTAATAACACTTTTAAAAAGGGAATATTAACATATTATTTCATATGTTAATATATAGTTTTTTCAAATGAGAATGCAATTACTTAGAAATCCAATAAACAATGCAGATTCAAATCTACCAAAAGCAATGCCTTTAAAAGATAGTACTTCTGACGGAACTAGTAGTTTTTCAATGAGTAGAATGTCTTTTTATCGTGCGAAAGATTTAAAAGAAACAGAAAATAAAAAATGGTACGGAAACAGTAATGATAGTCATAGCCGTGCAATTAATGGTCATATACATCATCGTTTAGATTTTCACAATACAGTATTTAATGGAGAAGGTGAGACTACATCTTTTACAACAAACGATCACACTAATAGACAAGTATCAAGACAAGCATTGATGAGAACAAGAAGTGGAGGAGCACGTGTTCCTGCAAAAGTAACAGGTACGCGTCGTATTCTGTAAATGTCGCCAACATTTATTTCCTAGTATAATTTATATATAAATGTACGCATATTTAGCAGAGTTCTTAGCCACTTTATTTTTCGCTTATATTGTTATCGCAACAGGTAATCCTTTAGCCATTGGAGCTGCTTTAACCCTTGTAATATTATTGAGTTATCGTTTTAGTTCTGTTACAGCCAATCCTGCTATTACTATTACATTAGCTGCCGCAGGTAAAATTGCACCAAGTGAAATTGTACCATTATGTGCCGTTCAAATCTTAGCAGGGTTAGTAGCTTTAGAAGTATACAAACGTTACAACCTATAAATAATTTATACCTTTCCTTTGTTATAAATTATTTTTTTCCTAATTTAACCATTTTTAAAACAGAATTAAATTTAAACGCTCGAAACATGCATTTATACACTACAAAAAATATTAAAAAAATCATAGCAATGATAAATAAATACGCACTATAATTCACAAATTGGTTTGATCCATAGGGTGTTAAATCTTCATCGCTATCCATTGTTGTAAATCCTTCTAATTTTTCAACAGAATCACACGGTCCATAAAAATCAAATCCAGAATATCTAACAATTTCCAGGGCGAACCGATATCTATATCTCTCTAATAACTGCAGTAATTTTTTATAATCTTTCGAATCTTCATATTTATTTACTGTACGCGCACTTCCTATACCTAAATTTGTATCTGTCCATCCAGCGCCAAATGGTAAACTCCATTGTTTTACACGATAACATAAATTTTTATCAGGTATACCAGGTACTTCTAATTCTTTGGTATTAGTTTTATTTTTATTTATTTCATTAGAAATAGAATTAAACACGTTTTTTACAGATATATCTGGTAAATTACGATTACAAACTTCAGAACGTTTTTTATCAATACTTGGAACGTCTGATACCTTGTTTTCTTCAAATATACTGTAAATACATTTTGATGGAATACGAACACTTCTGGCTTTTTTGTTTGATTTTTTTTCATCGTCGTCATCTTCCTCGTCTAACGTTTCTTTTGGAATAACTTTACTTGGGTCCAAACCTTTATCCGTCATTTTTTTTCGAATGGCGCTTGGTGCAACCCCTGTATCATACATTTTTTGAAATTCAGCATAAAGGATCGGATCCAATACCACACGTGGGTCAAGACCTTCGTTTTTCATTTTTGGTACAATAGCACTTTCTGCAATTCCCATTTTGAGTAGTTCTGAATATTTATCATATTTTTTCTGTATTTCCGGAGGATAGTTTATCGGTTTTAGTGGAGGAGCTACTTCTTTATCAGCTATTTTTTCAAGTTCGCCCGAACAATTATACCGCATATTAATAGCCTTTTTTATAAAAAATAAAATATTTTCCTTTCGGTTATCATGTAAATATTTACGGGTCTCATTTTTAAGTTGAACTTTTAACCCTTTTTTTTTTGCTTTATCAAAAGCCTTTTTTGACGATTCACTTTGGGATTTGATTTTGTTTTTACTTATACTCGAACTACTTGATGATTGACTTTTTGCTCGTTTTGGACCCTCATTTCGCGCTGCATCAGCCGTTGATAAAACATCATCTGAAGACTTTTTCGCTTCTTCACTAACCGCAGTTCCCTGTTCATCCATTGCAGCGGACGTTTTTTTAGCTTGTTCGCTCCATTCCCCTGGATGCATATCGCCTCCCATATAATCATTTACATTTACAAATCCTTCTTTTATTGCCTTTGGATCAATTGATTCACGGTCACTAGCAGTCAACCAACCAGATACTTCGGTATTTTTATTATCATTAGAAAATACAGTTACTTTACTGCAAATTGGTAACGGAACATTACTAATATCTTTAAGATAATCAGTAGAGTCATTCGCATATTCGGTAGGAAGGTTATTGCTGATATCATTAAACATTTCTTCACCATTTATGGTTTTAAGCGATGCTAACAAAGAATAAATGAGACCAGTATTTCCATCTTTGGTTGTTTCCATAGCGGTGCTATTCACATTATCTATTAAAACAGATCGGGTATGACTCTTTGTTTTATCATTCTTGTCTAAACATTGACTATTTGTATTTATAAAATATCGATTTCCTACCAAATTAGGAGAGTCTTTGTAAACAGGAGATTCTCCTTTTACAAGTGCATCTGCATAGTAATTAATTAAATATTTAGAATTTTGCTTCATTTCTCTAGGACTTTTATAAAGTTCTCCGTAATTTTCGAAATTCGGATCAAATTTATTATATACATTATATTTATCGTTTTTGGAAGTCATTATATATTCTTCATATAAATAAATTTATATACAAATAAATTTATTTAGACAATATATATATAATGGTTAAAAAATTTGCACTGTCTGAAATATGGAGCATTAACAAAAAAAATAACGCTAACTCTATTTCCCAAGATATTTTAAGTTCAATAAAAATCAAAAATCATTATTTAAATAATTTTGACTGGGAAAAATATTTAGAACAATATCCGGATTTAAATGAATTAATAGATGATATAAATGAACAAACTCTTTATAAACACTGGATAACAATCGGAAAAAATGAAAATCGATGTGCCGGAAAAGTAAATTCACAAGAACCATTTGAAATATTTAACCACGAATCTTACCTAAATAATAATCCTGATTTAATTGAATTAGATGATCATTTTAAATTATATGAACATTGGTGCAATAATGGTATAACTGAGAACAGAATAGTAACAACCATAGAAACAATATCTAATCCGTCGGATACGGTGGAAGAAATAGAGATTATTGATGATATTGATATATTTGAAGACAAAAATGCGAATGATTTATGGATTGATACATTGTACAGGTTAAAAAATGAATTTGATTGGAAATTTTATTTGCAGTTTTATAAAGTAGAATTAATTCCAGCCGGCATAATAACCCATAGTCAAAGTTTTATTCATTGGTTAATGCACGGACACGAAGAAAAAAGACTTGGAAAAAATATGGATAGATTTATTAAAAAACAAATACAAGCAAATGAAAAAAAAGAATTATTAAACAATGAACAACAACAAACGAATAAGGAAAATGATACACCTGCAGATAAACAACCTACAGATAAACAACCTACAGATAAACAACCTACAGATAAACAACCTGTAGATAAACAACCTGCAGATAAACAACCTGCAGATAAACAACCTACAGATAAACAACCTGTTACAGAGAGCTTCGAAAATGTAGACGCAATACCAATTTATGTTATTAATTTAAAAGAAAGAATAGATAAAAAAATTGAAATTATACATCAAATGAATAAATTAGGTATAAGCGATTATAATTTTTTTGAGGCGTGGGATAAAACGAAACCCATAGTTACATCCAAATATAAAGAGTATATTGATGGTTACGATAAAGGCAGTATAAAACGAACTATTTTTGAATCCAATTGGAAATCAAAGGTAATTAAATCGATTGGAGCTATAGGTTTAATTGTGTCAACTATCGAATTATTTAAAGAAATAGAAAAAAAAGGATTAGACAAAGTAATTATTTTAGAAGATGATGTACAATTACATAAATCGTGGAACTATATGTTAAGATCAATAAAATCAGTATTAAATGATAAAGAAATACTTTATATTGGATATAACAATCATAAAAAACATATTAATGAATTATTAGTGGGTTGTAATTCAACTTTAGCAAAAGTTATTCCTGAAGATCGTAGTTTATATGCATTTTATGGTACGTTTGGATATATTTGTTCCTCTAGTTTTCGAAAAAAAATAATAAATCTAGGAATTGATTGGTTTATTACAAACAATGCTACTATTGATTATGGTTATAATATATTGAATTGGACAAAACAAATAACACAATATGTTGCAACAGGAGAGCCTTTAGTATTTCCAGATGTTTTTGATCCTGAATGTATTAATAATAAACGTGAAAATAAAGAACAATTTTATCTTGACCGATTCATAAAATGTGAAAATTACATCGCAAAACCAGAAACCGATATATCTTTTGTTTTTATAGTTCCCAGTTATAATAATGAAGAGTGGATTGAACGTAATATGAATTCAATGATAAGCCAAACGTATAGAAATTGGCGATTAATCTATATAAATGATAATTCCGATGATAAAACTCACGAAAAATACAATGAATTGAGTAAACCTATTTGCAATAAGTCGGTATATATTCATAACGATAAAAAATACGGGCAAGCATTTAATAGATATCGTGCTTATAATATGTGCGAAGACAATGAATATTGTATATTATTGGATGGTGATGACTGGTTATCAAATAAATATGTATTGCAATATTTATCGATTTTCATTCCTATGTATGATTTAGATCTAACGTATGGTAAATTTTTATGGTACATGGACAATACAATACAAAACTTCAATTTTCCAAAGGATTATAGTGAGAAAACAATAGCAGACATTTCTTACAGAAAAGATTCTTGGCGTGCTATGCATTTACGTGTTATTAAAGCACAACATCTGAAATTTGTAAATCCATTAGATTTTCTACAAGACAATGGAGATTTTATTATATGTTGTACTGATTTAGTTGAAAGTTTTGCTGGACTAGAATTATGCAAAGGAAGACATAAAATGACTGATGAAACTCTAATGATATACAATAAGGCAAATTCTGTTAATTATACAACTTCTCATTATAGTGATGTCGATAAAGAATTAAAACTGGCGATACAGAAAACAGTTAGAAGCAGAACACCCTATTTAAGCAACATACGAAAAGACAGTGTAATCATAGTAGATATTGAAGAAGATAATTATAAAAAAATGATTGAAAAATATAAAAAAGATTTTGTTAACAAGGCTGATCTATTTTTAGTAATAGGTAATGAAATTCATTTTTATATTAATAAATTGAATAGTTATAATAATATACAGTATATGACTTAAAATATTATTTAATTATAATATAAATGAAATTAGATAATATAGAAAGATTTTTATTAGAAAAAAAAATAAAAACAATTGTCGTTCACGGATTAGTATCATCAAATCATACGCATCAATATATTCACGACGCTATATATAAAACATTTGAGTATATATTAAATCATTTAGATTTAGATATAAAATTATTATGGTGTAATGATGATGAATATTCGTATAACATTTATGATTTAGATACAAATTATTTAATATTCTCTAGTCCACATTACAATACAGATATGTTTTTACCTATTATAAAAAATGCGTACTATATTTTACATTATAGAACTCATAATAAGGTAACAAATACAATTATAACAAAATACAATGAGTTATTAAGAGACAAAAAAGCCGTCAAATACATTGAATATAGAGGTGGTCCAAATGGTCATTTTAATAAAAGTTGCGTGAGATTTTTAGAAAACAATTTTTTCTGGAGATATTACCGTCTTCCAAAAGATCAGGAAATAGACGATATAGATGATAATAGGAAAAATAATTACACGTTTTTAAGTCAACCTACAAATGAATTACATATGTCTTGGGCAACAAACATTTTTCCCGAAGATATTGATAAAAATATACAATTAGTAAAAGACGGAATAAAATTAATACCACAGTCGTATTTTTGCGGAACAGTTTGGAAGACAAATATAAATGAAGTCAATAATTGGAAAACACGGTGTTTAATGAGTAAACTGAATTGTATTTTTGAACAAGAAACGGATGAGTTAGAACATGAGCGTAAAATAAGAGAGTCGTTAATCTCCCCCTCATTTCAAGGAGCTTCACAAAGAGAATCGGATAAGTGGTTTTATATACCTTGTCGTATATTTAAAAATATTAGTTATGGTAGTTTAGGTATATCTAATAATCCAGGTGTTCGCCTATTTTTTGGAGATTTTTTATTGATTTATGATAATAATATACAAAAATTATTTAAAAAATCACTAGAATATCGAAAATATATAGAAGAAAATCAATCAGAATATATAGAGGAAATGGTAGAAGTAATGGAATTTGTGCGAGATCATCATACATATTTAAACCGAATCGATGCCTTGATTCAATTTGGATTTTATTAAAATCTATTATTATTGTATAAATGCATATATACAATACATATATAAAAGTTAAAGATATTTATAAGAATATTTTTAAAAAATTACCACGTTATAGTGTGTTTAAAGAAAATAAAAAAAAAGAGGTTTTTGATAATGATCCATTAACACCCGACGAGAAAAAAGAAATAGACACTCTTATATCTGAAAATAAATTCAAATTTGGATATGATAAAGATGACAGTATGGTTTTAAAATATATTATAAAATATAGCACTTCTTGTACTGATACAGAATCAATAAGGGCAGAACACTCAAAAAAAATTGGTGCATTTGAGTTATTTTCTGGAACAAAGTTCGCTGACTTAAAAGAAAAAATAGATAATATAATTAAATTTTTTTATTATTACCCAACAATTACTGAATATATAGGTTATTCATTGGAAAATTTTGTCGGTGTACCTATTGACTATGTATCGGGTCCAGATACATTTGATTGGGAATATAAAATAGGTTCTACTATTCTTTATAAAGATGGTGAAAATGAAAAAAAAGACGTAATAAAAACAGTAATTTTGAATCGGCTTCGTAGTCGATCTTATATTTTATATAATGGAAAAAAAATCTCGCATGCAGATATTCTTGGCTTCTTTATGACTACTAAATCTGGCTATGGAATTATATCTTATTTATTTACAGATGAAGAAATATCAGAAGTTGAAATAGAAAGCATTATTAATTTTAAAACTGGAAAAGAAACGTATAACTTTATGGAGGGCGATGTGTATGATCCAAACGACAAGGTTGTTAAAAATAATCTTGGTGTCGTCGTGTATACACTAAAAACAAGAGAAGAGATTCATGTAGGTTGTAAGCCAATAGGTGAAAAATGTGATAAAACAAGTAATTTAGCTAAACGAAATTCTGTTATATGTTCGTTAAAAAAAGGAGCAAAAAAAAAAAATGTAGATGCTCCAGAAATTAATATATGCACAGAATGTAAAGAGGAAGAAGATATGAGTGAGGTTACAGATCCAGAGATACGTAGTAGTATAGGTAGTGAACTAGATACACCTTATCGTGATACGCTTTATGGTAATGAGCATCGGCCATCAATATCGTCATTAGATACAAACACGACGCCATTAACTGATGAAGAATCACAGGCATATGAAAAATTTAAAGAGGCAGTATGCAAGGCTAGCAATGTTAGTTTAGAAGAAACAGAAGTTAAATTTAAAAAACACAAAGCTGAGTCTGATAGAGCATTAAAAAACAAAGACGATGAAATCAAGCTATTGCAATCTGATTTAAATAAACAGGGTCGTCGTGTGATTCCTAACATTTTCAGTAGGAGTAAATATAAAAATGAAAATGAAAATAAAAATAAAAAAGGAGGTAAAAAGAAATCATCAACAAAAAAGAAGCGTAAAAATGTAACACGCAGAAAGAAAAAGTATGGGAAGAAATCAAAAAAATCTCGTAAATAGATATATGGAAGAAAATAAATATATGGAAAAAAAAGCAGTAGAACCTCTTCCACATATTGCTTTGCAACTAAAAAAACGTGATAAATGGATTCAAATAATGTACAAAACAGGCAGACCCATTTTTTGTTCAAAACACGATAATAAACATATTTTTTATAAATCCGATGTAGATAATTGCAACCGAGGATTTTATTTTTAAATAAATCCAAACCAAAAATATGAAAAAAACTTTCTAAATTTTTCATATTTTATTTTGTAACATCCCAACTCTCAAGATATTTTTCTTCTTCTTTAGTCATTAAATCAGCGTATGATTTTAATTTTTCAATAATATCTTCTTTTATATCTTCGGGAAAATAAACGAAACTTTTTGAATAAATTCGATTAAACAACTCTGTTTTAAGTGGTAGATAATCTTCAATTGCGTTCTTCATATATTCAGGAACATTTTTGTTATTTTTTATTGTTTCGGTGAAAATATGCGTAAAATACAAAGGTCGCTGTTGTAAAAATGTAGTAATCGTTTTCTCGTCAAATGTATTGAAATTAATTGAATCATCACCAAAATAACTAAATTGTAATTGTTTTCGTAAACATTTTGTACATTTATTACATGGTTCTCCATTTTTTAATTCACAATAAAGAATTTTATCTTGAAAATTATTTTGATAACTTATTTTTGATGTAAATAATTCAGAACAACCAGATATAGGTGAAAATATTTTTAAACCAATGTTATTATAAAAACGCTCCCACCTATTTCTACGGTTTTCATTAAATTGTGGAAAATATTTTACTCCATTTGAGAGACACATTGAACCTAGTATTGAACCACACATTACATTAGATATGGATAAATCGGCTGATAATATCATAGGAATAATAAAAATATTAGTAAATGTAGTAAACCCATTAGGTTTACAAATCTCTTTGCAATTTGATTCAATTGCGTAAAGTTTGTTAGTAAGATTATTATCTACAAAAGTTTTTACCTTATGTTTAACAACATCATTTGTATTAATAGAATGCACTAACGGAATATGAGGAAACATTAATGCTACACTAGTAGAATCAACGCCACCACCATATGCGATAATTGTATTCGATCCACCTTTATACGGCTCCAAATGTTCATCAATATTTGTAATTTTTATTGGTTGGGTAGCACGATAAACACCTTCTATTACTTCATGTTGTGGTAAAACATCTAATTCTAGATTTTTAGAAAATGTTTCAGATACAGGGAACGGCATTGTAGCAGAATATTTAATCCATGGATAAAAACACGTCAAACAAATTGCAGCAATGATATCAGGATGTAATTTATTTTTTGAAACATAATGTATTTCTAATGTATCATTTATTAATTTAATAGGCACATATGGACCTTGTCCTCGAACCCCTGTTTTTTCATCATCATTTTCTATAATAGCTTTAAAAAGGGTTTTTTCTTTCGTTTCTGAATACTCAAATCGCATATATATACTATAAATATTATATTCCAGTAGAACCAAATCCACTTGAACCACGTTGCGTCTGATCAAAGAAATTTTCAGTCACTAATTCTACATAAATAGGACGCAAATCAGGAGCACATATTTGCAAAAGGCGGCTATATTTTTCTACCCTATAGGGTTCCGATGACCCTATATTCCTAAAAGCACCAATAAGTTGGCCTCTATAACCACTATCTATTATACCCACACTATTGGCTAGCGTAAGGGGTGTCTTTGAAATACTTGAACGCGGATAGCTATAATAGCTAACTGGTTCCCATCGTTCTTTTTTCTCATTAAATATGTGCATCTCACAAATGATATTCATTTTTACAAATTCTGCTTTATTATCGGGTGCGATTGTTACATCACGTGTAAAATATACATCAAATCCGGCATTCGGATAAGGATCGTTTAACGTGGTATTGTTGTGTTTTTGAATTTGCTCAATATATTTATCGTGTAGATTAAGGTCATCGCTAGTAATACAAAGAAATAATTTGGCGTGTTTAACCATTTTATAAATTTAAATATATAATAATATTTAAATACTTTCAATATTATATAATGGTCAATTTTTTATACCAGAGATTCATCATATTTATGGATTACAAAGAAGATATATATAAATTATTAAAAAATATAAATTATACAAACTATAAAATAGTGTTTTTTTGTAAAGAATTAACAGATAAAATGCAATCAAATACATTTGTTGATTTTATATCAATTAATACAAATAATAAAAATAATATTATTTTTGATTATTCTAGACATTTACTACCTAACGATATTTTTTTATTTACTGATGTAATTGCAAAAAATATGTTAATAACATTAAATGCTATATATTTAAATAATAAACCTAGAATAATTAGCAATAGAAAATGGTTTGAAAAATCTTTTAAATCACCCGAATATTGGTGTTGCAAAAACTATATCATTCAAGAATTAAATAAACAAGTTTATAAAAAAGACATTGAAAAATTAGAACTTGTGCAAGCGTGCGGTGATATTTCAGGCAGTTCTAATATCGTAATAGAAGAATTATTTTCAATAAAAAATAATATTTTAACCATCGATAGTAGTAATCGTAATAAATATAAATACGTTCCAGATACTATTCATGTTATAATGGCTACCTATGAAAGAAATGAAAATTTAGAAATAATATTTAATTCATTATGTGATCAAACAGAACAAAATTTTCATTTCCATTTATTAGATAATAATATTGATAAAGAAAATCAAAAAGAAATTGATATTATAATTGAAAGATTTAGTGAAAAATTACATATATCTCTTCATCGATATAATTATAATTATCATTGCATAGCACGTTTATATATTATACAAAATTTGATAAAATTAGGTTTTGTAGAATACGTAATTGTGTTTGACGATGACCAATTGCATCATAATAATTGGATAGAAGATATATTAAATCAAAAGCAGCCGCTATCTATATTATCATGGTATGGTAAAATATTTGATAATAAAAATTATTGGTTCAAAGGTTCAGATTTGAAAAAAATATTAACGTATACTGATATAGAACGACGTCAGTGTAAGGATGTTAGTAAATTTAAATACTTTGGTCCTGGTGGTTGTATTTTTGATATTAATTTGTTTTTATTTAATGAATTGTATAATTACCAAAAATATTCTGATTTAATTTTTAAATTTGATGATATATGGTTAAGTTTCGCGTTAGACAAATATATGAACATACCTTTTCATCGTATGATATATCATCCAAAAGAATGTATAAATCGAAACAACCTTCAAAATATGACTTGGGCAATGTGTAAAGTAGAAAAACCGAAGTTGTTTGATTATTTGTCTCAAAATTATGATTGGGATGTATTACAAGTCCAAGAAAAACTTATTACTGTAAACACATTTTTTTCAAAAATATACGTTTTATATGAAAACAATCATCAGTTATTAAAAATGAAGCAAATTTTATTGGAAATGAATATAGCGGCTAATTTTGTTTTTAATGAAAATAGAACTGTTACTGTAAGAAACATTTTCGAAGAAGCTGTTCAAGAGAATTTGCAATCAGTACTATTATTTAATTCTACGATTATGTTTCATAACTTTTTTCACCATTTGTTTCATAAATACATAAAATGTGTACCAGAAAATTGGAATATTTTATATCTTGGACAAGATACTTGTAAAATAGATAACAACAATGGTATCTTTCCATTAACACAAGATGTTACTGGATTACATGGGGTGGCTTATAATATAGATGCGATAGAGATGTTATTGGCTTATGATTTACATAAAACAACAGATGTTTTACACGATAATAAAATAACAGAAAAAACCATTATAAAAAATAATTATTTTATTCATCCAGGATTAGTTGTAAATGATATCATTGAAAAAGATAAAATAAATAATTATAATTTGTTGGAAATAATAGATATACCTATAACCATCTATTTGTTTGATATAGATAATATTCCTACTATTCATTATTCACATTGTATATTTAAAGATGTCCAAGAATTTTCGAATTGTGAAACAGATTATTTTGTAGTTATTAACAATAAAAATAATTGTTATTATGATATTAACATAATACAAACAGGTATCTACTATTTAATAATATCAGATAGTAACACATATTGTCCAAGACAATGTTGTATAGAAACAGTTGATAATATAAACTATCATTTGTGGTGTAATTATATTAAATACACAAATAAAGAACACCAAGAAAATAGATCTATGGTTTTTTATAAAAAAGGAGAAAAAATAGATATAGTCAATCTAGAAATTGATTTCGACGAACAAGTATTTATATTTTGATATATTATATAATGAAAGAGATAATATATCAAATTTTAGAACAAAAATCACAACAAATACAATTATTTGACTGGGAAAAGTATTTAATTCATTATACAGGCTTGTCTGATGCTGGTATTACAACAAAAGAAACTAGCATATTGCATATGTTACATCACGGTAGATTTGATAATAGAAATTTATTTGATATGGAAGGAAATAAATATATACATGCGTTTAATAAAATAGACTATGTTAATTTAGTAAATATACAATTCGAAACAGAATTTGATGCGTATCTACATTGGACAGATAATATAATCGAAATGAAGTGTAATTATTTGCAATTAAAAAATAAATTTAGACTATCTAATTTCGACGATTCATTTTATAGAACAATAGCAAAATATACGAATATTGAAGATTTATTAGAAAAAGAATTAGATAATATAGATTTTTTAAAATATTGTGGATATATATACACTAAATATATGAATGAAAAAATATTAGAAGAAGCGAAGATAGCTGCTGAAAAGAAAAAAGAAGAAGAAGCTAAGATAGCCGCTGAAAAGAAAAAGGCGGAAGAAGCTAAGATAGCTGCTGAAAGGAAAAAAGCAGAAGAAGCTAAGATAGCTG
>ERZ807291.3735-NODE-3735-length-21103-cov-5.490260_pt1 | contig 21103 bp, 17 predicted proteins | sample MGYA00521257_ERZ807291 | MGnify/ENA primary metagenome ERZ807291 (study PRJEB31413, sample SAMN03169783) | marine metagenome | biome: Marine; feature: Water; material: Subsurface seawater | place: North Sea | collected 2011-04-28 | depth 1 m m ... | reverse complement strand
TGGACATTTGGATTTACTTTCTTCGTATTTGTGGTTACTGAAATTTTGTTGTTCTATTTCATGTTCCGCTACCGTTACAATGAAAATAGAAAAGCCCTTTATTATTTCCACAACAACAAGTTAGAAATTATTTGGACAATCGTGCCATCAATCGTTTTAACCTTTTTGGTATTGCGTGGATTTACTACATGGTCGAAAATAACTACAGAAATTCCTAAAGAAAGCCAGGAAATAGAAGTATTTGCTTATCAGTTTGGTTGGAAAGCCCGCTATGCAGGTGAAGACGGTTCATTAGGAAATCAAAATTTTAACTTTATATCAGGTTCTAACCCACTGGGTGTTGCTGAAGAAGGTCAGGTTTCAGAACTAATCAAGGAACTCGAAGGTGAAATCACCAAACTTGAAGGTTTTATGGCGAGTGCTGATGATTCAATTGCTGCTTGGAAAGGTCGTTACGATCGTTTCGTAGCTACCGGTTTAAGTCGCACTTACCCTGAAGATTTTAAAACGCTTAAAACCAAATTTAACGATGGTGAAAGTGGTGCTTATGTGCGCACACTTGAGAAAGATATCAAACGCAAGCGTACTGCTTTGAATCGTATTGCTGAATACAAAAAAGATGCGGATTTCTTCGATGGTACAGCGAACGACGATAGGGTAACCACCGAAATCGTATTGGTTAAGAACAAGCCATACATTTTCAAATTCCGCGCTCGTGACGTAATTCACTCTGCGTATATGCCTGATTTCCGTGTTCAGATGAACTGTGTACCAGGTATGCCTACACAGTTTGCATTTACACCTAGTATGACTACAGCTGAGGCACGTACGATTAAGAACAAGCCGGAATACGATTATTATTTATTCTGCAACAAGATTTGTGGAGCAGCCCATTATAACATGAAAATAAAGGTAACTGTTGTTGAGAATGAAGCTGAGTATAATACTTGGTTAGCTTCTCAAGCACCTTTGGTAGCACCTAAGGTGGCAGAACAAGTTCCTGCTGAAACGAATAAAAGTGAAGACGCAGCGGATAATACCGTTGCTATGAATTAATAACCTCCGTAATAGAAAAATACACAGAAATGAGTACAGCCGCATTACACGCAGATTCACATCACGATCACCACGAGCACAAGGAAAGCTTCATAAGCAAATATGTGTTCTCTATGGATCACAAAATGATTTCTAAGCAATTCCTTATTACAGGTATTGTTATGGGTATCATCGGTATGGCAATGTCTTTGATTTTCAGATTGCAATTGGCTTGGCCCGATGAGCAATTTGGTTTCATGGAGACCCTTTTAGGCAAATGGGCCGTTGATGGAAAGTTAGATCCTAACTTCTATATGGGTTTGGTTACCATCCATGGTACTATCATGGTGTTTTATGTATTAACCGCTGGATTAAGTGGAACCTTTAGTAACTTACTTATTCCCTTACAAGTTGGAGCTCGTGATATGGCTTCTCCTTTTATGAATATGCTAAGTTATTGGTTCTTCTTGGCAAGTTCTATAACCCTATTAAGCAGTGTATTTATCGAAACCGGACCAGCATCTGGTGGATGGACTGTTTATCCTCCATTAAGTGCATTAGAAAAAGCAATGCCGGGTTCAGGATTGGGTATGACATTATGGTTAAGTGCAATCGCCTTGTTTATCATTAGTTCTCTATTAGGTGGAATCAATTACATCTCTACCGTATTGAACATGCGTACCAAGGGAATGAGCATGAACCGCATGCCTTTGACAATTTGGGCGTTCTTTTTCACTGCAATTCTTGGTTTGTTATCATTCCCAGTATTGTTGGGTGCTGCATTGTTCTTGATTTTTGACCGTTCTTTTGGAACAAGTTTCTACCTTTCTGATATCTATTTAGAGGGTGTAGGAGCTTTAGAAAATATTGGTGGAAGCCCTGTATTGTACCAGCACTTGTTCTGGTTCTTGGGTCACCCTGAGGTATACATCATTCTAATGCCTGCATTGGGTATTACGTCTGAAGTTATTTCAACAAATGCACGTAAGCCAATCTTTGGTTACACGGCGATGGTAATATCTTTAATGGGTATTTCATTCCTATCGTTTATCGTTTGGGGTCACCACATGTTTATCACGGGTATGAATCCTTTCTTGGGTTCCGTGTTTATGATTTTGACCTTGATTATCGCAGTACCGTCTGCGGTAAAAGCATTCAACTATTTGACAACCTTGTGGAAAGGTAACTTACGCTTTACCCCGGCAATGTTGTTTTCAATTGGTTTGGTGTCTTTCTTTATTTCAGGAGGTTTGACCGGTATTTACTTAGGTAATGCTGCTTTGGATATTCAATTGCACGATTCCTATTTCGTAGTAGCTCACTTCCACTTGGTAATGGGTTCTGCTGCTATCTTTGGTATGTTGGCAGGTATCTACCATTGGTTCCCTAAGATGTACGGTCGTATGATGAATAATACCTTAGGTTATTTCCACTTCTGGATTACCTTTATTACCGCATACTTGGTATTCTTCCCTATGCACTTTATGGGATTAGCTGGTGTGCCACGTCGTTACTATCAGTTTACATTGTTGGAAGATTTCAATGTATGGATGGATGTAAATAAACTAATTACAGTTTCTGCTATTGTTGGTGGTGCTGCCCAGTTGTTGTTTATCTACAACTTCTTCTACAGCATTTTTAAAGGTAAGAAAGCTACAGCAAATCCATGGCAAGCGAACAGCTTAGAGTGGAGCACACCTGTTGAGCGTATTCACGGAAACTGGCCTGGTGAAATACCAACAGTTTATCGCGGACCTTACGAGTATTCTCGTCCTGATCGCGAGGAAGATTTCTTCCCTCAATATGTACCAGACGATTCTGCACCAGAAGTATTGCACACAGAGGAGCACAAAGTTGCACCCGAAGAGAAGTCTCCGGAGGAAGTTGAAAGCAGCGTGTTCTTTGCAGCAATCAAGCGTGTTTTCGGTTTGAGCTAAAATGACAAATACAACCGTTTTGAACGGTATCCAAAAAATATACAGACGAATTGGTATCCTTACCAGTTCGTCTGTTTTTTTATTATTCCTTTTGGGAAGTTTAGTGAGAGCTACAGGCAGCGGCATGGGATGCCCAGATTGGCCTAAGTGTTTTGGTCAATTAGCACCTCCAACTAGTGCTGCAGATTTACCTGAAAATTATCAGGAAATTTTTCTAAAAAAGAGGCTTGCAAAACTTGAAAGATTTACTAAAACTCTAGATAAATTCGGATTAAAAGAACGTGCAGATGCCATTCGAAAAGATCCTAAAATGTTTGAACCTGAGGCGTTCCATCCAGTAAAGGCTTGGATAGAATATATAAACCGTTTATTTGGTGTTTTAAGTGGTCTATTTGCGGTAGCTATGGGTGCTCTCATTTTTTGGAAACCACAATTGTTTAAGAAATCCCGATGGTGGTATCTATTTGGATTTGTATTTTTAATTCTCAATGCTTGGTTAGGTAGTTTGGTAGTGACCACTAATTTGCTTCCAGGAATGGTTTCCTTGCATTTTGTCCTTGCTTTTATATGTTTATTCGGATTTATTAAAGCGACCGATGTAATTGCTCCAATTATGCCCGAGGTGTCTGTAGTTAAAAACGATTTTAAATGGTTTTGGCTGTTGATATTATCGGTTGTGATTATGGGTACTTGGTCCAGGGAACAGGTTGAGTTTTTGAAACAATTTGGTTCAATAACTATGCCCAATGGTGATATAAATCAAATTCTTAATGTGAGTGGAATGGACATATGGTTTGGCATTCATAGGTATATGCCCATGGTTATTTTGGCTTTCTTGGGATTCCGTTGGTGGCAGCATAAAGCACTGCGAGTATTAGTTAGACCGTATCAATATTTATTTTTATTGGTTTTAGGTCAAATTCTACTCGGTATTATTCATATTCGATTTGTTGTTCCGGCTTGGGCACAAGTTGGTCATGTACTCTTTGGAAGTGCATTGTTGACCTATTCTTATTTATTATTTTTATCTGCGAAGAAAACAGCATGAAATCTAAATTTAAAAGTTATTTAGAATTAATAAAATTCCGTTTAACAAGTACCGTTGTTGCAACTTCCTCCTTCGGTTATTTAATCGCGCTGAAGTTTGTCAAGGGAGAAGCTTGGCTGTCTGATTTTAACTGGTTGCTTTTTACCGGTGTTTTAGTGGGCGGCATGCTTATTGTTTTTGCCGCAAATGGATTGAATCAAATAATAGAGAAAGAAAACGATTCTAAAATGAGTCGTACTTCCAACAGGCCCATAGTTGAAGGACGAATTGATATTCGGGATGCTCGCGTTTTTTGTTGGATTACGGGATTTTTAGGCATATTTACACTTATTGCCGTTGGCGCTTCTTTCCTTTCTGTATTATTAGGAGGACTGTCTTTGGTGATATATGTTTTCATTTATACACCGATGAAACAAGTGAGTCCGGTCGCTGTTATGATAGGTGCAATTCCAGGTGCCTTACCGCCATGGATTGGCTATACGGCTATCGTGCCCCGTGTAGATGAGATAGGTTTAATTCTATTTTTGGTTCAGTTTTTTTGGCAATTTCCGCACTTTTGGGCCATTGCTTGGATCTTACATGACGACTACCAAAAGGCAGGTTACTGGCTTCTTCCTACTCGTTCTGGAAGGGATAAAAAGAGTGCCTACCAGGTAATGATTTATACCGTAATTCTGATTCTGGTGAGTATGATGCCATTGATGTACGGAGTTGCTGATATTAAAGCTATTTTGGTGATTTTACCTCTTGGATTGTTCTTTTTGTATAAAGCTTATCGATTATTTTCTACATTGGAAGTAACGGAGGCTCGAAAATTGCTTTATGCCTCGTTTTTATACACGCCTGTTGTATTTTTGTGTTACATATTTTTTTAATCAATCATGCCAAAAAATAAAATAAAAGATCCAATACCTGCGGTGCCACCGGCTCGACTGAACATGTGGTTGTTCATGGTTGCAAGCTCTATGTTGTTTGCTGCTACTGTCTCGGCATTTATCGTACATCGTCCGGATGCTGAAAGTAGACAGGCTTGGACAGCATTTGACCTCCCGATATTCTTTTTGTATTCCACTGTAATTGTTATTGTGAGTTCGGTGACCATCTTTTATGCGCAGAAAAGTGCCAAAACAGATGAATTGGCGGCGAACAAAAATTTCTTGTTGTTAACCACGGTTTTGGGAATCGCTTTTTGTGTATCACAATATTTGGGATGGCAGCAAATGGTGCGTTTGGATTTAACCTTTGTTAATGCCCGTCCTGAAGATATCAGTGCATCTTATGTATGGGTAATTACAGTCTTACACTTTGTGCATATTTTAGGTGGAATTGGGTTGTTAATCGCAACATGGATACAAGCTTTAAGACTGAATGTTCATAAAAAAAGTATGGGTTTAATGACTTTAACACATACCTATTGGCATTTTGTTGGAGTTTTGTGGATTTTCTTGTATTTATTCCTTTATTTCGCAGAGTAGTAATTATACCCCCTAATGGCAAATCAACAAGCAGCAGCGTTCGAGAAGCAACCCATGTGGGCTGGAGGTCGTTCTCCTTTCAACGTGAGTTATGGTAAATTGATGATGTGGATCTTCCTATTATCAGATGCGTTCACATTCTCTTCATTATTGGTTCAGTATGGCGCACAGCGCTTTAGTAATGTGCAATCGGCTGTGACCACAAAATGGCCTGATCCTGCCTCTATTTTTAATCACTTTCCATTCATGCACGGGTTTCACTTACCCTTGTTGTTTGTGAGTGTTATGACTTTCATTTTGATTGCGAGTTCTGTAACTATGGTTTTGGCTGTAGAAGCTGGTCATCGTAATTCGAAGAAAGAAGTTCAACGTTATATGTTCTACACCATTTTAGGTGGTGCGGCTTTCTTAGGCTGTCAAGCATGGGAGTGGGCAACTTTCATTCACGAAGGTGCTCGATTGGATTCAAACATGTTTGGAATTACAGAACAGGGATACAAGCATTTGGCTAGTGTAGGTTTTGGAGACCATTTCGAATGGGAAGCTGGTGACCGTACATGGGGTCCCGTACCTTTTGCAGCATTGTTCTTTATTGTAACAGGTTTCCACGGTTTCCACGTTTTCTCAGGTGTGGTTATCAATGTGGTTGTTTATATTATGACGATCCGCGGTGTATTTGAACGTCGTGGCCATTACGAAATGATCGAAAAGGCTGGTCTTTACTGGCACTTTGTAGATTTAGTTTGGGTATTCGTTTTCACATTCTTTTACTTAATCTAACCGATACATACAATTATGGAATTTTATACTAAACCCGGCGATTACGATCCAATTAATTACGTGCCCCATACCGAAAGTCATGGTACTTCAGAACTTTGGAAAACATTTTGGATACTGTTGGGCATAACCATCTTCGATTTCGTAATCTATTTTGTTATGGGTCCATCTGGATTCAGAAACTTCATCTTTATCTTCTTTGGATTGGTTAAAGCGTATTTCATTGTGGGTGCTTTCATGCATATGAAACATGAGCGTATCAATCTAGCTTTAATTATTTTAGTCCCAACCATTTTCATTATTGGCCTTATCATGGGCTTGTTATACGAAGGAAACGCGATTGGACAAATCAAATAATATGTCTAAGAAACAAGGATATATAAAAGGGGCTGCATTTGCGGCCCTTATTATTTTACCAAGTTTGGGAATTTTCTTTTGGGCCAAAGCCAAATGGGTTCATAATGCATTGCCCATAATTGGCGAACGCTATTACTCTGCTGAACTAGGTGATACCGTTTATCATCAGGTAGGCGATTTTGTTTTATTCAATCAACACGGAAAGAAAATAACTTGGCAAGATTTTGATAGCAGTATTGTAATTGCCAATATATTTTTTGCTTCTTGCCCAGAGGTATGCCCGGAAATGAATAAACAGGTTCAAGTAATCGCTGAAGAATATATCAACGAACCTACGGTGAAATTCTTAACCGTAAGTATTGATCCTGAAACCGATTCCGTTCCAGTGATTAAACAATATTCAGATTATTATAAAGCGGATCTCTACAAACGTACATTTGCAACAGGAAGTAAAAGAGAAATTTACGATTGGGCCATAAATGATTTATTGTTGGCAACCGAGCAAAGGGGTTCAGACTTTATTCATGATGATCGATTGGTAATTATTGATAAATCTCATCGAATTCGTGCCATTCTTCCAACAAGGGCTCCTACAAATCGCGAGAAAATAGAATTAATTCGTAGAATAAAAGACGATATAGAAAATTTGAAATATGAATACCGCAAGCAAACCATGGATTAGCGACAAGGCCTTTTTTTGGCTTGTTTTAGCGCTTTCTTTAACCGTACCCGCATTGGTGACCCTTCTGCGTTACTTGCCCGACGAGATGCGACCAACAGCGGATTTTGCGCGAAATTTGCCTAAATTAAATGCCTATATAAATTCAGCAGTGTCGATATGCTTGGTATTGGGTGTGTACTTCATAAAAAGTAAAAAAGATAAGGCAACACATCAAAAATTCATGCTTAGTGCTTTTGTGTTGTCAACAGCGTTTTTATTGAGCTATGTGACCTATCATTATACGGTGCCGCATGTTCCTTTTTGCAAAGAGGGATGGATAAAAACGGTTTATTTGATTATTCTTTTTACCCATATTGTACTTGCCGCATTGATCATGCCGATGATTCTTTACACCATGTATTTTGCTTCAATCGGAAAGTTTGATCGACATAAGAAACTGGCACGATTTACCTTTCCATTATGGTTATACGTTTCGGTAACTGGAGTTGTTGTATATTTGCTGTTGTCTCCTTGTTTAATTTAAAAGTATGAAAAAGCGCTTATTTACCTTGATTGTTACATTGTTTGCAATTGGTTTTAGCTATTCTCAATGTCCTATGTGTAAAACGGCCTTAACGAGCGGTCGTAAAACAGGAAAACAAAAATACGAGCGTCAAGTGGGCGATGGAATTAATGCAGGTATCCTTTTTTTGATGTCGGTACCTTATGTTTTAGTGGCGGGAGCAGGATTTGCATTTTATAAATCCAATATCAAAAAGAAGTAAATAAATGACCAAAGGTCCAAGAGCAGGGATAGTTCCCTTTTTTTTATCGAGATGTCCTCGATGTGGTAAAGGAAATGTGTTTAAAAATAAAGTGATGTCGTTTAAGAAGTTTTCAGACACACTTGATCAATGTCCAAAATGTGAACTCAAGTACGAACCTGAGACTGGTTTTTTTGTGGGTTCCATGTATTGGACCTATGCCTTATTGGTAGGCCTAACGGTTGTTTTATCAGTTGTACTTTACCAAGTTGATCTTTTTGAAGAAGCGGTTTATATCATTCCGGCAATTATCGTGTTTTTACTACCGTGGGTTTTTCGTTATGGGCGTTTGCTTATGCTCTATGTGGTATATCCAATTATGTTCAAGGAACTCTTCTACGGTCATTTGGATGAGGACGATAACTAATTAGTTTATTTATAAAAAAAGAGCCGCGTTTTCGCGGCTCTTTTTAGTACCCAATCTAATTATCAATTAAGCTTTATCTGCTTCTGGTGCTTCTGGTTGGATTTCTAGAACCTCTTCACCGGCCTTTGTCTTATTTAATATTTTGGCTTCAATATCTGCGAGCAATTCGGGATTGTCTTCAAGCAAGCTTTTAACCGTATCTCTACCTTGGCCAAGTTTGGTACCGTCATAACTGAACCAGCTACCGCTTTTTTGTACAATATTGGCATCTACGGCAATATCCAGAACCTCACCCACACGTGAAATACCGCGACCATACATAATGTCAAACTCAACAACACGGAACGGAGGTGCCACTTTGTTCTTGGCTACTTTTACTTTCGTTCGATTACCGATTACTTCATCGCCGTCTTTAATTTGAGCGTTTCTTCTGATGTCCAAACGAATAGAAGCATAGAATTTCAGTGCATTACCACCGGTAGTCGTTTCAGGGTTTCCGAACATGACACCGATTTTCTCACGTAACTGGTTAATGAATATGGCTATACAGCCTGTTTTGTTTATGGTACCGGTTAACTTTCTCAGCGCTTGGCTCATTAAACGCGCATGTAAACCCACTCGTGAATCACCCATATCGCCTTCTAATTCGGCTCTTGGAACCAAGGCAGCTACAGAGTCAATTACAAGCACATCGATAGCGCCTGAACGTACTAGATTATCGGCAATTTCTAATGCTTGTTCTCCGTCATCGGGTTGAGATATAAGTAGGTTAGAAGTGTCGATTCCCAGTTTTTGTGCGTAGAATTTGTCAAAGGCATGTTCTGCATCTATAAATGCGCAAATGCCTCCTTTTTTCTGTGCCTCTGCTATGGTATGAAGGGCGATGGTGGTTTTACCCGAACTTTCAGGTCCGTATATCTCAACAATACGGCCTCTTGGAAATCCGCCGACTCCAAGAGCCAAGTCCAAACCGAAGGATCCAGTAGAAATAACATCTACATTTACCTTATGCTTGTCGTCCATTTTCATTACAATTCCCTTACCATACGATTTCTCTAACCGTTCAATGGTTTGTTGCAGGGCTTTTAGTTTTTCTTTTTGCTCGCTCATAATTGTAAAAATCAATAATATTTAACGTTTTATTTTTTGTCTTGTTTGGTTTTCAAATCTTGTTTGAAAATATCTTTGACAAAATTATGGTAAAAAAATTATCAAATCAAACAGAAAGAAAAGTTGGTGTTTTTGGGGGTATAGATTTGCACCATAAGCTGTTAACCCAAGGGAAACGGGCGTTAACAGAGGTTGAGCTGCTTTCTTTGGTCTTAAATCGGCGCGGAAATTGCGAAATTTCTGTTGAAAAAGTTGATAAAATTTTTCAATTATGTCAAAATCAATTGCATGAATTATCAAATTGGACATTAAACGATTTAAGGACTATCGAAGAATTGGATGAAGAAAGTAGTGTGGTTTTATTAGCTGCTTGGGAATTGTCGAATCGAAGGTGGAAATGGCTCGATCAATTTCCAGTTATAACACAGAGTAAAGATGCATTTGGCATGTTTGCACCTGAATTGGCGCAACTAAATCACGAAGAATTTCACGCGGCTTTTCTCAATAGAGCCAACAAAGTTGTCAGTCGTCAATGTATGAGTAGTGGGGGCGTAAGTGCTACAATTGTGGATATGCGAATGATTTTACAAAAGGCTATAATGAACAAAGCCAGCGCAATCATTGTGGCTCATAATCATCCCTCAGGCCATGTGGCGGCATCTAAAGAGGATAAGGAACTTACAAAGAAGTTAAAAGAGGCATGCGGTTTCTTTGATATTCAATTATTGGATCATTTGATTCTTTCTGGGAAGAATTACTTCAGTTTTGCCGATTCGGGTTTGATATAAAAATACTTTCGACAATACACATAGTTTTAACGTGATATTGCAACAAAAAATCAATGGATTACGCTAAATTTGTGAAATCGTATGAATCAATTTAACGCCCGTTATTTTAAGCCTTTTGAAGAGCGCCACAATGGCCCATCCCCAGAGGAGCAAAAGGAAATGTTGCAGGTTATTGGAGTAGGTAGCCTGGATGAGTTAATCGACCAAACGGTGCCGCCCAACATTCGAATGCAGGAAAATCTGCAATCGGGTGAACCTATGAGCGAAGCGCAATTTTTGGCGAAACTGAAAGAAACGGCGTCTAAAAATCAAATATTCAAACAGTACATTGGGATGGGATACTACAACACCATTACCCCCAATGTTATTTTGAGAAATATCATGGAAAATCCAGGGTGGTATACCCAATATACCCCTTATCAAGCGGAAATTGCTCAAGGCAGATTGGAAGCTTTGTTGAATTTCCAAACGATGGTCTTGGATTTAACAGGAATGGAAATCGCCAATGCAAGTTTACTCGATGAGGGTACAGCAGCAGCCGAGGCAATGGGAATGTTCAAAGGACTTTTACCTCGCAAAAGTGAGGCGTATAAGTTTTTCGTAGACCAAGAGGTATTTCCACAAACTTTAGATGTTTTAATCACACGTGCCGAACCTATTGGTGTTGAAATAGTGGTGGGAGATTACAAAACTTTCCAACCTACTGCAGACTTTTTCGGTGCGTATGTGCAATACCCTAACAATTCGGGTGAGATTTGCGACTATCGCGAATTCGTTAAAATATGTCAAGCTGCTGAAATCAAAACGTGTTTTGGTTCTGATTTAATGGCTTTGACCTTATTAACCCCTCCAGGTGAATTTGGGGCCGATTGCGTTATCGGTAACACACAGCGATTTGGTGTCCCAATGGGATTTGGAGGCCCACACGCGGCTTTCTTTGCCACCAAAGACGAATACAAACGCCAGGTTCCGGGTCGTATAATCGGAGTTTCATTAGATCGTCGCGATCAGCGCGCCCTTCGTATGGCTTTGCAAACACGTGAACAACATATCAAGCGTCAAAACGCAACCAGTAATATATGCACCGCTCAGGTACTTTTAAGTATTATGGCCAGTATGTTTGCCGTTTATCACGGTCCTGAAGGTTTGAAGCGCATTGCAGGTAGAATTCACGGTCAAACACGTGCATTGAAAAATGGACTTCAGCGCTTAGGCTATGACGTTAAGAGCCAACACTTTTTTGATACACTTTATATCGGAGGAATTTCTGACGTATCGAAGTTAAAAGAAATTGCAGAGGCAGCTAAAATCAATTTTAGGTATTTTGAAAATGGAAATGTGGGAGTTTCCCTACATGAAAGCACTACGGAAGTAGAAATCAATGAAATTTTAGAAGTTTTTGCAAAAGCATCCGGCAAATCCAATTTAAGCGCGGAATTAGAATTGGCTTTTGAAATTTCTTGGGAAAATTGGGCACAACGTAGTTCCAATTTTATGACGCATCCTGTATTCAACTCCTATCATATTGAGCATGAAATGTTGCGTTATATCAAGCGTTTGGAAGCTAAAGATTTGAGTCTGTGTCATAGTATGATTCCTTTGGGATCTTGTACGATGAAATTGAATGCTACAACCGAAATGATTCCGGTGACATGGCCTGAATTCAATTCCTTGCATCCATTTGCGCCTGTAAGTCAAGCCCAAGGATACATGGAGATTATTGAAGAGCTGAATAACGATTTAAGCGAAATTACCGGTTTTGCTCGAATGAGTATGCAGCCCAATTCTGGTGCACAAGGGGAATACGCAGGATTGATGGTAATTCGCGAATATTTCAAGGACAGAGGCGAGAGCCATAGAAACGTAGCTTTGATTCCTTCAAGTGCACACGGTACCAATCCTGCGAGTGCGGTAATGGCGGGGATGGAAGTGGTTGTTTCGGGTTGTGACGAACGTGGAAACATCGATGTTGCCGATCTAAAAGCAAAAGCCGAACAATATAAAGATCGCCTTGCGGTATTAATGGTTACCTACCCAAGTACACACGGTGTTTTCGAAAGTGCAATTAAAGAAATTACTCAAATCATTCACGATTGTGGAGGTCAAGTTTATATGGATGGTGCCAATATGAATGCACAAGTTGGACTTACAAGTCCAGGCTTGATTGGGGCAGATGTATGTCACTTGAACTTGCATAAAACTTTCTGTATACCTCACGGTGGTGGAGGTCCAGGAATGGGTCCAATTGGAGTAGCAGCTCATTTAACACCATATTTACCAAATCACGTAGTTTCGGCTACTTCAGGTGAAAAAGGCATGAGTGCGGTGAGTGCGGCACCTTGGGGCTCTGCAAGTATTTTATTGATTTCATACGCATACATCAAGATGATGGGTGGTGAAGGACTTACAAATGCAACGAAAGTGGCTATTTTGAATGCCAATTACATGAAGGCGCGTTTGGAGAAAGAATTCCCGATTCTTTACACTGGAGAAAACGGAAGAGCGGCTCACGAAATGATATTAGACACACGCGGATTCAAACAATCTGCCCATGTTGAAGCAGAAGATATTGCTAAGCGTTTGATGGATTACGGATTTCACGCCCCAACCTTAAGTTTCCCAGTTGCAGGAACACTCATGTTGGAACCAACCGAAAGTGAGGGTAAGGAAGAGTTAGATCGCTATTGCGATGCGCTTCTTTCCATACGTGAAGAAATCAGAGAAATCGAACAAGGTATATACAATCAAGAGAGCAATGTGTTGAAAAACGCACCCCATACCATGGAGGAAATAGCATCCGACAATTGGCCGTTTGATTATTCTCGTGAAAAAGCAGTTTATCCTGTGGCTACCTTGAGAATGGCAAAATTCTGGCCTACGGTTTCTAGGGTTAATAATACTTATGGAGATCGCAATTTGGTTTGCTCATGTTTACCCATTGAAGCCTATCAATCTTAATTTAGGAATAAGCAAAAAAGTAAAGGGCCTCATAATTGAGGCCCTTTTTTTATGGGGTATAATTGATTATTCTATACGTACGATTTGGGGTGTCAATTTCTAAGGGTAAATCTATTTCAAGGTGAACGTGAGGCAGATCTTGTAAAATAGGCATCCCGATTTCAGGCCATTCAATAAACCATAAATCGGATTCCAAATCTTCGTGAAGACCCATTTCAATTAATTCATTCACCGAACGAATGCGATACCAATCGCTGTGTTGTATTTTTCCTAATGGACTGTTGTAGTCGTGAACAACTCCAAAGGTGGGTGATTGCACGGGGGTATCAACACCTATTTTCTGAGCGAGTAATTTTATTAAGCTGGTTTTACCCGCTCCGACTTCCCCCGAGAAAAGAAAAATTCGAATCCCAGATTTAATGGCATCGTGCAGTTTTTCTGCTACAATGTGTATGTCATTAAATCCGAGTGATTTTTCCCAATTTGACATCAATTAGTTTCCTCTTTTGGGTGACAAAGCAATTATTGGGCACAGCATCTCTTCCATACTGATTCCTCCGTGCTGGAAGGTGTGCTTATAATATTTCGCGTAATAATTGTAATTATTTGGATACGCAAAGAAGTCATTCTCTTTTGCAAAAATAAATGCGCTACTCAAGTGCTGAAGCGGTAATTTAACCTCATGTGGCTTTTTGACTTCATAAACTTCCTTGGGATTGTAGGTTAGGGATTTACCCTGCTTGTAACGCAAGTTGGTATTGACGTTTTTATCGCCAACAACTTTTATGGGGTCTTTTACGCGCACACTTCCGTGATCGGTTGTAATGATTATTTTACAGGGTTTTTCAGCAATACGCTGAATAGCTTCCCATAAAGGGGAATGTTTGAACCAAGTGGCCGTTACGTTTCTGTAAGCTGCCTCATCATCGGCCAATTCGCGTACAATGTTAACATCGGTTCGGGCATGAGAAAAGGCGTCTACGAAATTATAAACAATCACATTCAATTGATTATTGCGCATATTGGGCACGTTTTCAACCAATGATTTGGCGTGATCCAATCGGGTGATTTTATGATAACTGAATTTAATGTCGCGACGGAGTCTTTTTAATTGCTCTTCGAGGAAGTCTTTTTCGTATAAGTTTTTACCGCCTTCGTCTTCATCGTTTGACCACTTTTCTGGGAACGTTTTTTCAATATCTAAAGGTAACATACCACTGAATATGGCATTTCTAGCATATTGGGTGGTTGTTGGTAGGATACTCATGTAAAGATCCTCGGAGTCTGTACGTAAAACAGTATTTAGCGTTTCAGAGATGGCACGCCATTGATCGAAACGCAGGTTGTCTAAGAGAATGACATAAACCGGTTCTTCGGAATCCAAATGCGGATTGATGGCTTTTCTAAACAGATTGTGAGAAAGAAGGGTACCGCTATTGTCGTTTTGTAAAAAACTCAAATAATTCTGGGTTACAAATTTGCAAAAAGCGCGGTTGGCATCTGCTTTTTGGGTTTCGAGCACTTCCTTCATGCCGTCTTCGGAGGTTTCGTCGAGTTGCATTTCCCAGTAAACCAATTTCTTATAAACATCGGTCCATTCCTGAAAGCTTAATTTTTCGGAAACGCTCATGCCAATTTGCATGAATTCGCGTTGATATCCTTGGGTGGTTTTTTGGTTGATGAAGCGTTGCTCGTCGAGGTTCTTCTTTAAAGAAAGTAAAATTTGGTTGGGGTTAACCGGTTTAATTAGGTAATCGGCAATTTTGGAGCCAATTGCCTCTTCCATTATGTGTTCTTCCTCGTTTTTGGTAATCATAATAACGGGAAGATTGGGTTTGATTTGTTTGATTTCTGCCAGCGCATCAATACCCGAAATCCCAGGCATATTTTCATCAAGGAAAACCAAATCGATATCGGTTACTTTTACGGTGTCGATGGCATCGCGGCCGTTATTCACGGTAGTAACGCGATATCCTTTTCCTTCGAGAAAAAGAATATGGGGTTTTAGTAAGTCGATTTCATCATCGGCCCAAAGTAAATGTGCTTGCATAATTATGTAACGTTAAAACGTTTACAAAATTCGTTCCTTTTTTTTGTGTTCGATTATAAAATGGAGATATCGGACAAAATATTCCATGAAAATGGAGAATTACGATTATACAAGGGTTCGAATGCATTTTAATTTATGCATTTTTGCATTATGAGCTCCCACCATATTGTAAAAGACAATCAAGAAGCGGCCCTAATAATTGCAGATGGCGAAGCATGTTCGGTTGCCTTGATGGAGCAACTCCTCGAATGGAGTCCGTTTGTAATGGTATTAGATGGTGCATTAAAGCGGGTATTGGAATGGAATATTAAAGTGGATGTTTGGTTGGGCGATTTTGATTCAGGTGCAGAATTAATGGATACGGCTCATTCCCTTGGCATTACCTGTGTGAATACACCCAATCAGGATTTAACGGACTTACAAAAAGGATTGGATTACTTGGTGGGTAAGAACTTTCATTCCGTGCATATACTTTGGGCAGGAGGGAAGCGTTTGGATCATTACTTTAATAATATTTTCACAGCTGCTTCATGGGCATCTAAACTCAATATTGCTTTTATCGATGATTATTCAAGAGCTTTTTTTGTTATTGAATCATTTCAGAAATGGTATCCTAAAGGGACATCGATTTCCCTATTGCCTGTAGGTTATGCTCGTGGAGTCAAAACCACCAATTTAGTTTGGAATTTAAACGAAGAAGATCTTGAGCTGCCACAAAAAACGAGCAGTTCTAATTGTGTTTTGGAGGATGGGTTTGTTAGTGTGACTTTTAAGGGTGGAAATTTGCTAATGGTGGAGTCTTGAACGGATTATAATTAATAAAATTAAATAATGAAGATTTTAACATACAATGTAAACGGTATCAGGTCGGCCACAAGTAAAGGTTTGGTTGATTATTTAGGTGAAGCACAAGCAGATGTAGTTTGTTTTCAAGAAATTAAAGCTTTGGCTTCGCAGATTGACGAGTCGGGCTTTGAATCATTGGGCTATAAAAGTTATTGGTATTCTGCTGAAAAGAAGGGATACAGCGGTGTGGGTTTATTGTGTAAGGAGGAGCCCAATGCCGTGGTTTATGGTTGCGGCCATGACTTATTCGATTCAGAGGGTCGCGTGATTCGAGCTGATTTTGATTGGGGAAGTGTTTTATCTTGTTATTTCCCAAGTGGATCTTCGGGAGATTCCAGACAGGATGTAAAAATGCAATTTTTGGAATATTTCTTAGAGCACATAGAAGACCTAAGGAAAACCAAATCCAAATTGGTGGTTTGTGGAGACTATAATATTTGTCACAATGCCATAGACATACACGATCCGGTAAGTAATAAAAACAGTTCCGGATTTTTACCTGAAGAGAGATCTTGGATGGATAAGTGGTTTAATTCTGGCTTTAGCGACAGTTTTCGGGAGTTAAATCCAGAGCCTCACAATTATACATGGTGGAGTTTTAGGGCAAATGCCCGAGCAAACAACAAGGGATGGCGTATAGATTATATTTCAATTAGCGATGAGCTTAAGTCAAAGCTTAAGCAATCGGGTATCGACTCGAATGCAAAACACAGCGATCACTGCCCTAGTTGGGTGGAGTTCATTTAAAATGTGAACTTTGTAAACTTTAATGCAAAATGCATTAAAGTTTACATTTAGGTTAAAGTGACATATAAGTACAAATAATTTCGGTATTGAATTAAATTCAAATGTTTTCAACAGAATTGTGCGTAAATTCGTAAAATGTTGAAAAAATTCTTGACATTTCTTATCGCGATGGCTTTTTACGTTAAAGCTTTTGCCCAGATAAGTTCTAATTTGAGTTTTAGTTTAAGTTCAGGTCCATTTCTTCCTGTTGACGCAAATGGTTGTGGTGTGTCCATGCCCACGGCATATTTAGTTGCTGTAGAAGTTAAAAATATTGGCTCCACGGAAATAAATGCTGGTGTGGTATCATTAGATTCTATACCTTCTGGTTGGGAAGTAATGGGCCCGCTAAACGCAGAAGTAAAAATAGGAAAGTTAGCGGCAAATCAAGCCAGAACAGCCTTTTACTTTGTACGTGCTAATTGTGCGGACAAGGGGTCTGTGAAAGGTATTAGATTTACGGCAAACAATGGATTAAACACTCAGTATTTCAGGCCAAATTTAACGGTAGAAGGAATTATCTCGGCAAATTCGGCTGGAACTATTACCTCGAATTATGCGAATCTAGACATTATAGGATCGATTGTTTACGACACAGTTACTTTCAGTTTTGCAAAATTTTCAAGTGGGAATCACCTTTTAATGAATCCATCGTCACTTGTTACTTTTAAAGCTAAATTATTAACGTTACAAGAAAGTGAGGTTCTGAGTGCGCCTGCGAATATTGGAATTGCGGCTGGAGACAAGAACAAAACATACCTTACTGCAGGTTTTGGCGCTAGTGGAAATAATAACTATAATATAGTTCAAGTATTTAAATGGAAAGTAGTAGATTTTGGAGACTCTACCTTGTTGGTGCCCATGTGTGCGAATCAACAAGGAAATACTAATATAAAAGGGCTTGTAGCAGACTCAATTTGGGGTGCAGGTGGTAAGCCGGTTGTGATCAGTAATAATGCGAATACTGTGAGCATGAGTAAAACCGCAAATAAAACAAGGTATACACCTGGTGATACAGTTACTTATACATTAACATTAACAAATTCGTCTACATTGGCACCGGTTTCTGTGGATTATATAAACGATACTCTGCCCACAGGAATGTCTTTTGTGGGAATTGACCAAAATGGTGATATAGATTCTATAAATATTATATCAATTCCTACTGTGAATTCTACCGGTGCCATTTCGTTTATTGGTGGAACTCAAGATAATACCACCGGAATTATTTCAATAAATATTCCCATAAACTCTTCGGTTACGCTAAAATATAAAGTAAAGACATCTTTAAGTGCTACTGGAGATTTAACAAACAAAGCAGGAATATTTGTTGCACTTAGAGCATTAGATACAGCAAGTGTTACTATTCAGGAATTCGGAGCCCCTGATTTAGATACTTTCAAAACGGTGGCGGTTACGTGTAATAATGGGACAGATGGTGAGGTCCATTTAACAGGTAGTAATGGCCCAAGGCCATTTACATGGAGTAAGGATGGAACTAATTATCAAACGGATTCATCATTTAAAAATTTATCGCCGGGTACTTACACCTTTTATGCTAAGTCAAATAATGGAAAAATTAGCACGAAATCGGTTACACTAGCTAATCCAACAGCGGTAACAATTACTGGAACAACAACTTTGTGTGTAGGAGGAACCTCTACATTAACAGGTAGCGGAACAGCAGCAACTTCAAACCCTTGGGTTTCTGCATCAACTGGGGTAGCCTCAGTTTCCAACCTCGGAGTTGTATCTGCAGTTTCTTCAGGAACTTCTGTTATTACGTATACAGATAACAAAGGGTGTAGCGCTACTGAAACGATTACAGTGAATGGAAATCCAGCTATAAGTAATATAGTAGCGACAAATGTTGATTGTAACGGAGCGACAACCGGAGGTATAACGGTTGATATAAGTGGAGGTACACCAGCATACACGTTTAGTTGGAGTGATGGCATTAATCAGGTAAGTACAAATGAAGATATAACAAATGTTGGGGCAGGTAGTTATACCTTAACGGTATCGGATGCAAATAATTGCGCCGCTGTAATGAGTAGTGCTCAAGCAATTACTCAGCCAACCGCGATTAATGTGAGTGCGATTTCCTCAACTAACGTAATTTGTAACGGGGGCTCAACCGGCACTATAACAGTTACTGCAACTGGGGGAAGTACTTTAAAATATTCAATAGATAACGGTTCGAATTTTCAAAATTCTGGAGTGTTTTCAAATGTGAGTGCAGGCATTTACACGGTAGTAGTAAGCGATAATAATAATTGTACAGGTACATACACACCAAATCAAACGGTAACAATCACACAGCCCGATGCCATTCAAGTAAGTGCGATTTCATCAACGGATGTAACATGTAACGGAGCATCAGACGGAACGATTACGATCACAGCCACAGGTGGTGGAACTTTGAAATACTCCATTGATAATGGAAGTAATTACCAGTCATCGAATGTATTCAGCGGCCTAGCTCCAAGCAATTATACAGTTGTAGTAAGCGATAATAATAATTGTGCGGCAACCTATACACCAAGTCAGAGTGTAACAATAATTGAGCCAGCAGTTACGACAATTACAGGAAATACCAGTGTATGTGCGGGTTCTAATATTACTTTAACGGGTAGTGGAACTCCAGCAGGGTCAAACCCTTGGGTTTCTGCAACAACCGGGGTAGCTACAATAAATGCTTCTGGAGTTTTATCTGCGGTTGCTTCGGGAAATTCAGTAATTACCTATACAGACAATAACGGATGCACAGCCACATCAACAATTACCGTTAATGCAGTGCCAACTGTAACGGTTAGCCCAACCAGTGCTACAATAATCTCTGGTAATAGTCAAGGTTTAACGGCGAGTGGAGCCACTACCTATTCTTGGAGTCCTTCAACAGGCTTATCATCGTCTACGGGAGCTTCGGTAACTGCGACCCCATCGGTTACTACCACATATACGGTTACGGGTACCGATGCTAATAGTTGTATTAATACAGCAAGTTCAACCATTACGGTTGGTAGTTCACTTACGGCAGGAACAATTTCGGGCGATACAACAATTTGTTCGGGTGGTGATCCAGCAGCTTTTACAAATAGTGCATCAGCTAGTGGTGGAACGGGATCGTACACATATTCTTGGGAATCTTCAGTAAACTCGGGAAGTACCTGGTCTCCAATTTCGAGCTCGAACAGTGCAACCTACGATGTGCCAAGTGGTTTAACACAAACGACGCAGTACCGTCGTAAAGTTGACGACGGTAGTAATTCTGCATATAGTAATACATTAACTGTAACCGTTAATTCAAATCCAGCTATAAGTAATATTTCCATTATTGATGTTGATTGTTATGGTAACACAACAGGAGGTGTAAATGTGGATGTATCTGGTGGTACGCCATCGTATAGTTTCAGTTGGAACGATGGAAGTAATCAAGTTGGCACAAATGAAGATTTGGCGAATGTTGGAGCGGGTTCATATACCTTAACCGTTACGGATGCAAATTCATGTAGTGTTACGATGTCCTCAGCTCAGTCAATTAGCCAGCCAGCAGCGGCATTAAGCAGCAGTGGAGTAAGTGTAACGAATGTAAGTTGTAACGGAGGAACGGATGGAGCAGCGGATATTACGGCAACGGGCGGAACAAGTCCTTACACGTATGCATGGAGCGGTCCATCGGGTTATAGTTCAACCAGTGAAGATATCAGTACATTATCAGCGGGAACATACAGCGTAACGGTAACGGACGCGAATAGCTGTACTTCAAGCAATACGAGTGTAATAGTGACGGAGCCAACGGTATTGACCTTAAGCAACAGTTCACAAACGAATGTATTGTGTTACGGAAACGCAACAGGAAGTGTAACGGTATCGGCAGCAGGCGGAACGAGCCCATATCAATATAAACTTGACAACGGGTCTTATGGTACAAGTGCGACGTTCTCTAGCTTATCAGCGGGTAGTTATACGATAACGGCGAAGGATGCCAATGGATGTACAAAGACCTTGAGTGTAACGATCACAGAACCAGCAGCGGCATTAAGCAGCAGTGGAGTAAGTGTAACGAATGTAAGTTGTAACG
>ERZ807291.3734-NODE-3734-length-21107-cov-7.673190_pt1 | contig 21107 bp, 17 predicted proteins | sample MGYA00521257_ERZ807291 | MGnify/ENA primary metagenome ERZ807291 (study PRJEB31413, sample SAMN03169783) | marine metagenome | biome: Marine; feature: Water; material: Subsurface seawater | place: North Sea | collected 2011-04-28 | depth 1 m m ... | reverse complement strand
AAAGAAAGCTTAAGCAGTGACTTCGCTACAGTTCCAATCTCGGATAAGGGTTTCAACCATACTGGTAAATTTCTTTTTGAAAAAAATAGGTTGAGAAGAGCGGCAAGGAAGATGATCGCAAATAAATCAACTGATGGCTATGCTTTTGATTTAGCTGAGTCAGAGCTACCAGACTTTGAACATAAATATGTGGTTAAACAAAAAAAGACTAATTAAGAGCTTAATATTTAAGATTCTATAATAGGTTGTTTTATTGTTATTAAGGGATAAAGATTCAAATAATTGGAGAGATGTATGATCAGTCGCTTGTGTTTATGGTTGTTATTATTTTTATATAAAATCTACCCCTTTTCAAAAGGATTAGGGCGGATTCAATTATTAGGCCTTAAGTTTCTACAGGGGCAGGATTTAATAGTAGACTGTTATGGAGATACTAAGTTTTATCTTTCATTTCCGAGAGATAATGGGTGGGAATGTCTATATTTCCAAGGATTATGTGAACGAAATACCACAGAGATTTTCAGTAAATTACTAAAAAAGGAAAGTGTTTTTTTTGATATTGGTGCAAATATAGGATGGTTCAGTGTTCTAGCTTCAAAAAAAATAATGAGCGAGGGTGGAATCCATGCATTCGAACCTGCACCAAATATTCATGAAGAGCTTATTAAGAATTTGAGTTTAAATAATAAAAATGGCGATAAAATATTTATTAATAATATGGCTTTGGGTGGTGAAGCGGGGACTGTAGTAATACACTCATTTCCTGAAAAAGCTCATGGCCATAGCTCCATTAAAGATGTATATGGCACAGGAAGCATTGAAGGAGAGGTAGAAATGATAACTTTAGATCAATACATAGCTGATAATGGTATTGACAATGTAGACCTCATTAAATTGGATGTCGAGGGTGCAGAAATGATGGTTCTCGATGGTGCAAGTAATTTACTCAATGGGAAGAATACCCCTACCTGGTTCATTGAGATGAATGAAGAAACCGCAAAGGCTTTTAATTATGAATGTTTTGAGCTTATTGAGAGGATTTTAAATACTGGTGATTACGCCCTCTACAAAGTGGCGGGCGCCTGGAGTACAGTTACTGAAATGCAAGATAGCACTGATTTCGATCATGGCGATAATGTATTTTGCATACCTAAAAGCAAGACAGATGAGATTAAGGTATTAAACAGTTTTATAGTTTAATTAATTGAGAGGGTTGGAATGCTTTTTGCTCAAATATTCTTTGACAAGTTCTTGAAAAAGGAATTAAGTTTTAAATTATGTTCGTTCTAAGAAAACTAACTACACTGACCGCTCTTATCTTCGCTTATTTAAAAAGCTTATATTTCTGCAATACAACAAGTTTAAAGTTTTATAATAAGTTACAGATACCATCCAAATCGCTTTTTTCTGTTAATAAAGATATTTTTTTATCGCGTCAAAAAATTATTAGAAATGGCAAGACTTTTTTATTAGGTGAAGGCCTGGTAAACCGCGATGAATTTATGCAGACTAAGATTTTTAAAAGTGCAGCTCCTGGCTTTACATATATGGCTCATAAAATGCCAGAGGATATAGATCTCAAAAATTATTGGGATGTGTTTCGTGGCTATGATTTACCATTTACAGAAGGCTCCTCCATAAAACATTTAACTATAAGAGACAGACTATTATTAGGTATTGATTGGTCATCTCCAATGGAAAAATCGTTAGAGCTAATTAACTTCCTTTTGATGGAAGTTTTTAATGAGGGCGAACTTTTAAGAAGTCAGAAATATATCGAATTTAGTTACTTATTTATTTCGGAAAATCTAGAAATAAATCGTGAGGGTCATAGGAATAATCATTTATTATCAAATTTGGCAGCGCTAGCTATTTTTGAAGCTTGCTGCCTTGAGGGGTCAAGCTGGAGACAAAAGTTTTTAGATGAAGCAGCATATCAATTCTGTAGTGACGGCAGCAATTTCGAGGGTTCGACGTCCTACCATTTTTTTTCCACCGAAATTCTACTATTGGCATATATCTTTCTAAGTAAACCCAAATTTCTAAAACCAATATTAGCAAAAGCTCTTGGTGTTTGTAATTTACTTTTAAGAGAAGATGGAAATATTCCTTACATTGGCGACAATGACAGTGGTCGTATATCAAAATTATGGGTTGAACTAACGCCTAATGAGGAAACCCTTGAATCTTTTAGACAATTTACATCAAACGCTTCAGAAATCTGTAAACCTAAAATGCCAAAGACAATAATATGTAACAAAAATTTTTCAGATTCTGTAAATGTTGAATCTTCATTATTTAGAGAACTATCTTTTTCAAAAATAGTGCTTACAGTTGAAACTGATCTTAGTGAGATAGAGATTTATCGTCTAGATGGATTGTCTCTATATGTTTTAAAGTCAGGCGGAGCTACTTTAACATTCAAAGTTGGATCTCTTGGACAGAAAGGTAATGGTGGGCATGACCACTATGACCAGCTATCTATTACTCTGATTAAAAATGAAACTATTTTATTAGATGATCTTGGTGTTAAGCGTTATTTTGGAGGTTCAGATAAAGAGAGGGGAAAGTCTATTTCTTGTCATAATGGATTTATTGATTCTAGACAATTAAAGCTTGAGCAAAGTTATGGTTTTGAACATCCAAAGCTTTATAGTGAGGAGCATATTCTTACCCAAAACTCTTTAGCTGGAGTTCTGCACTATGAGAATTTTTCAGTAGGAAGAAAAATCAGTTTTAAAGATAATCAGTTAGTCGTAACAGACTTTTATAATGATCTCGAATTTTATCGCGATCCTATAAACAATGTTGAAGTGACTGAGCGTTTTAAGGTATATGGGAGACCAAATAAATGAAAGTTATTTATGCTGATTTTTGCCACACAATTGTTTCTCGTTATACTTTGGGATGGTATGTTAGATTCCTTTTATTAAGACGATTAAGATTAGTAACATTATTACTCTTTCGATTTAGGTTGTGTTCTTTAGAGTACGCAGCGTTTAGAGCGACTAAAGACATAAGCATCAAAAAAAGACTAAATCTAGCTTCTGCTTTTGCAACAAAATTAGAACCTTTTATAAAGGAGGATGTGCTTAATGTCATCCTTGGTTATAAGTCTAAAGGTTTTCGAATTATATGGGTTAGCGCAGGCTTGTCCGAGTATATTGAAGTATTTACCAAAAGATTTGATATTGGTGGAGATTGTTATTTAACGTCCACTATTGACAAAGGAAGTTTTGTTAACATGTATGCAGATCGAAAACTATTCGCAATTAGAAGATTTGAATTAGCTAATAAGATAGATTTCAGATGTGCTATTAGCGACCATATCTCAGATTTCCCAATGTTAGATTACTGCAATGAGGCTATCGTAGTTACCGGCCCAAACAAAGAATTAATTGAGGTCGCTAAAAAACGTCTTTGGAGAATAATATAATGCTTAGTAGTAAGCTTCACTTAATTATAGATAGCATCATCTTAAAAATATTTTTGCATGTAACATCAAAAAATATTTTATCTCATTCAAAGAATATTAAGGTAACTAAAAGACGTTATAAACGAGTATTAAGGCGTATCAATAAAGAATTAGGAACTCAAGCAAAGACAATCAGCAAATTTCCTGTCTCAAATAAGAAAAGTTATTCTTCAAAACCGGTAAAACCTACTTTTTATTCTAGGATTATTTCTACTTCAGGTTCCACCGGAGAGCCTTTTCGGTTTATTCGATCAAAGTTTGAATTGAAAATTGAACAATCATTTATATTGCGCGCTTTTTATTTGAAAGGTTTTAGGCCTGGTCAACCAATAGGATATCTTCGCTCATATGTTCCGGATATTGGCGATGAACCAATTAAATACATATCAAAAAAGAATCACTGGATGTTTTCTGCATATCATTTAAACAATGAAAACATGGTTCGCTATATTGATATTATCAAATCTAAGAATATATTTTTTTTAATAGGATATCCTTCATCAATGTATGTTCTTAGTGAATTTATGAAAACCAGAGGAATTGTAAACACATCAGTTAAGGCAATATTAGTATCGTCCGAAATGCTACACTTACCATGGATTGATACAATCAGCTCAGCATTTCCAAAAGCCGAGCTTATTAATCAGTTCGGAAATGTTGAAGCATCAGTTTTACTAACTTCCTGTAATACTTGCAAGGGTTTCCATATTAATAATGATTATGGATTTTTGGAGCTTCTAGATAGAGAAGGCGTAGAAAAAGATATTGTTGGTACGGGCTATCTAAATAATCTTTTTCCAATGCATCGCTATGAAACAGGTGACCAATTTATGTTTAAGGGTTATAGAGATAGCAAATGTGATAGAGTTGATCCAGTTTTAATGGGCAGTTTAATTGGTAGAGATTCTGATCTAATTGAGTTAAAGCACAAAAAAATTCCTGCCGTGAATTTTTATACAGTGATGTATAAATTTTCCAAATATGTCAAACAGTTTCAGCTTAAAAGAGTAGATGTATCTACATTTGAGCTAAGAATAGTTAGTAATAATATAAATAATAAAATCATTGCTAATATTATATCTGAGATGAAAAAAAGAATGGAAGAAGACACTAACATATTGGTGTTGCAAGTTGATAGCATAAAAAGAGATAAAATTTCTAATAAAGTGAAAGCAATTTTATGATTAAATTTCGATCATTCGTTAATATCTTTTCAGGGGAAGTCTTGTTTAAGGTTTTTAATTTGGGTACTATTTTTGTACTTTCTTTACTTCCAGATCCAGCACTATTAATCACCTTTGCCATAGTCAACTCTTTGATAGTTTTAATTTTTGATACTACAAATAATTACTTTCTCCATAATTGCGTTAATCTTAAAGAGCCACTGAATATATATATTTTTTTTATACTCCTGCTTGGAATTTTCTTTGGAATAAGTTTTAGTGTTCTTGAGGGATGGTCTCTAGAGGTCCTTTGTTTAATATCGATGGCCTTAACTTTTAGCATCTTTAATTTTATCCGAACGGATTTTCAGCTGGTAGGTGATTTTAGCTCTATGGCAAAACTTTCTGTTGTTAGGTCTGTGCCACCTTTTATTCTTGCTGTTGTCATATATTTTACCGGTTTATCAAGCACAGTATATTTTTTTGGTGGTATAACATTGTTTAATATAGCTATTCTTTTCTTATATCTTCCTAATGTTAATCGAATATTTTCTGTAAATGTAACTAAACCACTTACATCGAGGAATCTAAATTTTCCAATTATGAGCTATCTAATTGCGCTTTCTATATTTAGCCAGCTTGATTTTCTAGTTTTAAGTAGAATGTTTAATGATACTGAACTAACTCTAATTGTAATTGTCCTAAGGCTCGTTTCGATTCCTATAATTTTTATAACAGCAGCGAACTCAGTTATATTGCCATTCATTGAAAAAGATAGAAAATCTACAGAAACAAAAAAAATGATAGTATTTATAACAATTTTCAGTCTATTGGTTTCTGGTATAGGTATGTTTTTATTACCAGTACTTATCGAGAGCGCTTCTAGTATTGATGGAGTTTATTTTGGAATAATTGTTCTATTTACAATTTTAGGAACTCTTAATATTGAGAGAGCTAATAGGTTGCTAAGCAACGGATTTCATAAAACCATGGTCTTATTCTTTATTACTTCAATAATTCTGAAAGTTTTAATAATTTATTTGGGATATATTATGGATTTTTCTGCAATAATAACTTTGACTATCTCATTGCCAATTGGGCTAGTTATTTTAAATTTTTTAATTTGGAAATTACATGAAACTGAATATTCTTTTAGTTAGCTATAACTTTCATGCATCACTGTCCCCAAGAGCTTTAAAGTGGCAAAAAATTATCCATGAGTGGTCTAAACAAAATAATGTTGAGATCATAAGCGGAGACAAGAATATTAATCAAGGGAGATATTCTTCTTCACTGACCAAAATGCCAATGTTAGTAAATATATTACGTCATTTTAGATGGCCAGACTACGCAATGATATGGATGCTGCGCTCACTACCAATGGTACTCAAAAAAGACCTCAGTCAAATTGATAAAATGGTAAGCTCTTCTCATCCTTTTTCGAGCCACATTTTAGCTCTTCTCATTAAAATTAGAAAGAGAGACCTTCATTGGACAATGGACATTGGAGATCCATTCTTCCTGGGTAGCACTATAAAAATAAATTCAAGATGGTTAATGCCCTTAAATAAATATTTTGAAAAAAAATGTATTAATTTTTCTGATCGGATTACCGTAAATACTAAAGCTTTGAAATCTTTTTATGTTAAGGATTATGGGATTTGTAAAGATAAGGTTTTTGTAGTGCCGCCTGTTACAAACGCCCATCCAGCTGAAATAAAAAGACCTTCTGGATTTAAATTTATATACGCAGGCCGCTTTTACAATACAGAGCGCCCCCTAAATAAATTTTTAGATGTAGTTAAAGTAATTGTTGATTTACATGAAGATACCGTTATTGATATATACGGGCCTTTTGATAGTAGTTACCACGATCTTGTTAAGCTCAAAGGCCTGAATAAGAATGTTTTTTTTAAAGGATTTTGTTCTCAGAATGATTTACGTGTTTTGATGAAAAATTATGATTATTACTTAAGTATGGGTAATATTCACGATCTACAATTTCCTAGCAAAAATTTAGATTTGTTAACTTATGGTATCCCTGTTTTGTATATACAACAAAGTAAATCAGATCCATTTTTAGAAGACGTTAAAGATATAAAATTTATATGCCCAATAACTAGAAATCTCACAAAATCGCAACTTTGTGATCATATTTCTTCAATTAACCATTTATTTGATTCTGATGATGAATGTCAGTTAGCTTTATTACTGGCTAGAGAGTATATTGAGCCTAGTTTGGCAAATAACCAGAAACAATATTATGAATAAAAAATTTATTATTTATGGTATCGGAGATGGTATCAAAAGTCAGCCTTATTTAAATAAATTACATTCAATCTTAAAAGTATCCGGTGATGTCTCTTTTTATCATTGGCGCCGTAAAAGCAAATTTAATAATAATCCTAATACTGATAAATACGTTGATAAAACGATTTTTTATTGCGGAAAGAACAATTCTAGGACAATATTTTTATTTTATCCAATATGGATGGTGATAGTATTTTTTCATGCTTTGGTTAAATCAAAATCTGCAGATATAATTTTTAGTTCAAAATTTGAAAGTTCGCTTCCCATAGCTTTTCTATCATTATTTTTTAAATTTAAATATGTATATCTTGATAGAGATAATATTGCATACAGCTACAGATGGCCTAAATGGCTTCGAGGTATACTTTTAAAACTAGAAAGTTTTATAGGAAAAAATGCTGAAATGCATATAGTGCCTGGCCATTCAAGAGTTTATGAGCATAGAAACAACATTCGCATTTTAGAAAATACACCAAGTAGCTCATTGATGGATGCTGCGATAAAAATTGATGCATCTAGACTTTTAAAAGATATAGATGGCAGAAAAATTGTTTATATTAATGGGTGGCTTTCTGACATTAGGGGGTTTGAAACTATTCTCAAAGCCAGCACTCTATTGGAAATGGACCAAAGCATTACTTTTGTTTTTGCCGGTTCTGGCAATGATGATCAAATTTCTATGATAAAAGCAGCCAAGAATTGCAGATACTTAGGCATTCTCTCAAACCAAGAAAGTCTTGCGCTATATTACGAGGTTGCTTGTGTCATTTCTTTGTTTGATCCTTCTATAGAAATACACCAGCGAGCTGAGCCAAACAAATGGTACGACTGTATTTTTACACAGACGCCAATTATTGTTAATAATGAAATTGAGGCTGCAAATTGGTTTATAAAAAATCATGGTTTTTTTTCTGTTGATTTTAATGATGCAAAAGCGCTTGCTAATGTAATATGTAATATTGATGAAAGAGTAAAATTAAAGAATAAAGTAGTTAATCCTAACGGTTTTGATTATTGGGATGTAAAGATGACTGGCTATCTAAATGAGTTAACATGATATGCTGTTTTTAATTATAACCATCTTAACAATATCAGTCATTCTAGATATTAAATTATTTAGCCGATATTTGAGTTTTCCCTCATTACATCAAATATTTATCTTTTTCATTTTCTTTGTTTACTGTTTTCCATATTTTGCATTGTATTCAGAACCTCTCACAACTTTAAGCATGTTAGGAGGGCTCAGTGAACACGAAGTTCAAAATTTGATGAACTTCCTTTTATGTTTTGTTTTGGTCTATAGCATTTCGTATTTTTTGTTCAAATGGTACTTGCCAACTAAACGCTTTCATAAATTAGATACAAAAATTTCTGAAAAACGTTTGGTAGCATTATTTTTTATTACGCTGATTATAAAGTATTTATATCTTGGAACAGGTCTTGGTCTATCGCCCAATGCAGTTATTGACAGATTTTTTGATCCACGAAGCTATACATACATAAAGCAAGGCACAGGTTTTATTAACTATCTAAACAGTGGTTGTCTTCATGCTTTACTGTTTTACTCTATTTATTATTTGCAAAAAAAACAACATAAAAGCCTACTATCGATTGTAATTATATTACTCTCTTTTGTTTTGATAGTAGGTGGTGGCGGAAAACAGAATTTTATTTGGGGATTTTTTTATTGGATTTTTATATCTCAAAAAGTCAGACCAAAATTTTTTCTATCAGCTTGGTCTTACCTTAAAAAAGCTTTTAAGATTCTAACTTTGGGTTTAGGATCGCTTGCTGGAACACTTCTAATATTTGCACCTTCGAACCAAGCTTCTCGTAGCGCTCTTGAGATATTAATTGATTATCAACAAGAAGCTTATTATACCGCAAAGGTTCTGAGTGATTTTACTTACAAATTTGAGTACACTCTAATTGGTATTTATGACCATTTTATATCAATAATTCCAAGAGGAATATGGGCTGAAAAACCTATTACTGGATTCTATAATCGCTATTGGAAGCCTGAATATCAATCGAATGTTGAAGAATATCACTCTTCAACATATGGAATCTTAAGCGAATCATATTTTTTATTTGGCGCCTTGGGACCATTTATTTATGGGCTTTTCTCAGCGCTTTTGATAATCAAGTTAGAGCGTTTGTACATCGGCACTAAAAGCATAGGGATGACTTTTGTTGCTGGCTTTATGGGTATTAATATCTACTTTTTTATTCGCTCAGGATATTATGCATTTCAATTCTGGTATATAACAATTGTTATTCTCGTTGCACTTTTTTTGTTAAAAGGCACGTGGAAAAAAAATATTTAAGTCATACTAAATGAATAGATTATATGAAAAAATTCAAGATTCATTGCTCACATTATTAGGAGTGATCAAGTACCATACCCTTCTAAAAAAGACAGAATCTTTTAACAAAGCTGAGATAAAAATATATCAGCAACAAAAATTGAGAGAACTGTTGATTTACTGTTCCAAACATATACCTTTCTACAATCGTCAATTTGTTCAGCTTAATATTGATCCCTATAGTCAAGACCCCTTAGCAGAGTTAAAAAAATTACCAATATTAACAAAAGATACTGTTAGAAATAATTACAATCATTTTATAAGTGGTAATGAGAAGAATTCTCTAGAATTTCACACATCAGGGACTTCTGGAGATCCGTTTACTATAGCCACTTCTACCAATCAATGGATAATTGAGCAAGGAGTTATGTGGCGAAGTTGGAAAAGAGCAGGCTATAGATTTCGTGACAAAATTGCAATCATAAGATCCTATAATCCACAATCAGGACAGCCTAAAATTAAACGAAATACAATGAAAAATTGGCGGTATTATTCTGTTTATCATATGAATGATTCCTCATTAGCTGAATACTTTAAAGATTTTAAAATATGGAAGCCAAGATATTTACGAGGATACCCAGGAAGCATACTATTGTTGGCTAACTATGCCGACAAGAATGACATTAAATTGGAGGGCCTTAAAGGTATCTTGACAGCATCTGAACGCCTTGAAAAGCATGCGCGTGAGAGAATTGAGAGTGTTTTTCAGACTCGAGTCTATGATCATTACGGCCAAGCAGAAATTACAGCGATGTATCATAGTTGTGAAGTTGGTCAGTTATTGCATGATGATTGGGAGTATGGCCTATCTGAGTTTATTCCTCATAAAGACAATGAGCATAAACTTATAGCAACAAATCTGCATAACCGAAGCATGCCTTTATTGCGATACGATACTGGTGATCTGGTATGTGTGTCTTATAAAAAATGTTCTTGTGGTAGGCAATCAACTGTTTTAAAGCAAATACTGGGTCGCAGTATGAATTTTATAAAGGATAGCAACAACGTATCTTATCCGACAGTTAACTTATACACTTATTTTGCTAGCAAAGAAAATGTTAAACAATTTCAAATTTGCCAATATGAAGCTGGAAAATTAGAAGTAAAATTAGATTTCTGGGATAATGTAAATGCAAAGGATTCCTCAATAGAAATGGAAATGATTTCTCTCTACTTAAAGAAGTTTAACTGTGAAACTAGCTTCTCAAATGAACCATTTTTTATGAGTGAAGATGGAAAGTTATCACCATTTATTAGTAGACTTGGTAATAAATAAAAATATAAGTAAAATAAATACATGTTAAAACCAACAAAAAAAATTCAGCAGTTAAATGCTTATGCAATAACTCCCCAAGATGTTTGGATTGGTGAATATGATCCAAATATTGTTAAAGCAGACTGGAATGAAGCGCCGCGTAATCTAAAGCTATTCATTCCAGCAATGCAAGAAATCATTGCTCACAATGGTTTGTTGGCTTGGTACCCAGACTATACATGTTTAGATTTGGTAAATGGTGTTAAAAATTATGTTGGTTGCGATAGTGCTCAGATTGCAATTTATTCTGGCTCTGATAGTGGCTTATGTGATATTGCAAATTGTTATCTGGAATCTGGAGATACTGCCCTTTTGATTTCACCTACCTATGACAATTTTAGAGTTTATGTATCTCAACATGGAGGTTTAGTAGAAGATTTTCATTTAAATGCTGATGGAACATGTAATTATAATGACCTAAGGGACCGTATTTCTATACTCAAACCTAAATTAGTATATATGGTAAATCCAAATAACCCATATGGAAATAATATTGATAGAAATCTAATTATTGACATTATAAGAGACTTTCCTTCTTCTTTGTTTGTTATAGATGAGGCATATATTGATTTTAATCTGTCTAAATCTGTTATATCAGATTCTGAGGTTCTAAATTTTAAGAACATTATAGTAACGAGAACTTTTTCTAAAGCATTTGGTTTGGCAGGGGTTCGAGTTGGTTATGTTGTTGCAGATAATTCTGTAATAGATACTTTAAACAAGATAAGAAAAGGGAAAAATATTTCTATGTTTGGTCAAAAGTTAGCGCTTCATGCATTAGAGAATTTAGCTTTTTTCTCTGAATGGTTTGAAACTATTAATGCTTCAAAAGCCAGATTTTATAACTTTTTTGATGAAAACAATATTAAATATTTTAAAAGCGAAGCAAACTTTATACTTTTTTTAGCCGGCTCTTCTACAAAGCTTTGTGATATCTTGAAGTCAGAGGGAGTTTTTGTTCGTAATAGGGATAAGATTATTAATAACGGAGTAAGAATAACTATTGGTGAAAAGGAAGATACAACCAAAGTTCTAAATATCTTAAAAGCTAATTTAGATTTATTTTCTATAAAAAATTAATTAATGAGTTCCCTTTATCTTAAAGCACCTATTAAACAAAGATTAAATTTCTCCTAATCTTTGATCTTCAATATAAGCTAATGAAAAATAAAAAAAATATGCTAACATCCACTCTCTTAAAATTTTTGGTAAGCTTCTAGGAGCAATATGTATTCATTATCTTTAATTGAGTTAAATGATGTTGAAATGGTGCATTACGCTGATGATCAAATCCTGGTTTATACTCAATTTAACCAGGTATCAATAATAACTGAAAATAACAAGTTCTCATTTCAACTCCCTTTGCCAGCATACTTAAAGGCTATTGGAAAGCTAAGGTTAATAAGAAGGGCTCTTAGAATCGATAAGTGCTCTATTGGGTTGTCACGAGATAAAAAAGATATGGTGATAACCTATGGAGGTTATGTATATCACTTTTGCCTCGAGCAAAGGATTCTTACAAGAACTTCTAAATTAAGGAATTGTAATACTGTGCTTCACCAAAGCATTGCTTCCCTTAGTTCAAATGTATTTATTTTTGGAGAATATGGTCGAAACAACGCTCGAGACGACATACCTCTTTATTTATCTACAGATGGGGGCAGAAATTGGAAGATCCAATATAGTTTCCCTTCAGGATCTATTCGACATATACATGGGGTTTACTTTGATAAATTTACTGGACATATTTGGGTTACAACAGGAGATCTTACTGGAGAGTGTCATATATTTGAGTTCAAAGATATTAACCTAAATAACCCAACCAAATATGGTGATGGAAGCCAAATATGGAGAACAGTAGGCTTATTCTTTACTGAAGATTCAGTAGTTTGGGCTATGGACTCCGAGTATGAAGTCAGCCACCTGGTAACTATGGATAGACGCTCTGGAAAGATTTCAAAAGGGCGTTCTTTCCCTGGACCCGTTTGGTACATAAAGACGCTAGTAGATGGTTTGTATCTTCTGCAAACAACTTTCGAAAAAGGTGATGGTGTTATTACTGACTCAGCTCATTTGTTTGTATCAAGAAATCTTAAAGATTGGAGTGAAATAGCATTATTTCGTCATGATGGAATGCCATTGCGTTTTTTTAAGAATGCAGTCCTTGCATTCTCAAATGGAGAACAGAAAAGTAACAGTTTCTATATGTCAGCTGAGGCCATTAAAGGGATGGATGGAAAAGCATTTAAATGTCAAATTACTAAAAATAAAGGTGGATTAAGTGGATAAAAATACAACATCTAATTGGGAGGTTCTTATAAATAAAACCATAAGGAATCTTATTTATGACTTTAAGGATAAAAATAATATTACGGAATTACCCAAAGGAAAAATATCAGAATTTTCTTTACAACAAACTTTGGAGATTTATACACTCTTAGAAAAGGATGATAAAAAAGAACTGGTGAATACTTGGATTGAAAAAGTGCGAAAATTTATAGAGATTAATAGGCCTAGATTGGTAATAAATAGCGCTCAACGTTTTGGAGGCACTGCAAAGGGCATAGACAGTTTAGAGGGTATGGGTACATTGATGGCGCTAACTGCTTATACTAAAAAAAGTATTATTTATTATAATGCCACATGTACTGTCTGGGATGCGCTGCATAAATCATATAATGATAAACAATTAAAAACGAAAACTACCTTAAATCTCATACATCAAGTTACTAATAATCCACAATATTGCATTGGAAGAAAACATGAAATTTAAAGTTATCGTAATATCGCCCAACCCTTATAGTCGTTATACATTGACAACTATTTATTTATTAAAAAGAATGAATATAAAAGTTACTGCGGTGATTTGTTTAAAGATGTTTAATATTAATCGAATTAAGTCTGAACTCAGGCGCGATGGGGCTCGTTTGTTTAAGAAAATATATCGTAAGTTAGTTGTAAAGGGTTCTGAGAATACTGTAGCTGGCAATGACAATATAGTTGCATATATGTCAGAGAATGATATGCCTTTTATGTCAGTTCCAAAGTTCTGTAAGCAACATAATATTAGTTTCTTTAGTACTTCAGATCTAAACTCAGATTCTGTTCATGCTTTTTTAGATAAACAAAAACCAGATTGTATAGCTTTTACAGGCGGTGGTTTGCTTAGGCAAGGCATAATTGATCGATCGGGCAAAGGAATTATAAATTGTCACATGGGGGTTCTTCCATACTATCGTGGCATGGATGTTGTTCAATGGCCTATTTTAAATAAAGATCTTGATAACATAGGCATGACAACTCATATCATTGATGCAGGCGTCGATACAGGTCCAATTTTGGAAATAACAAAAATCGACCCCAGTAATTATCCTGATTTATCCTCCCTTCGAAATGCATTTGAACGATTGATGCCTCAGGCTCTTGTAAGAGCGTGTATAGGATTGCTTGAAGGTAATTTAACACCTTCTCACCAAGAACCAGAAGATGGAATACAACATTTTGTTATCAACAAAAGACTTACATCATATGTAAATCAAATTTTACACAAAAATTATTTAAATTAAGGAATAAGAAATGAAACAACTTTTACAATCATTTTCAGATGGAAATACTGAAATTTGCGAGATCCCTTTGCCACGTTGCGGTAGAGGACATATTCTTATCAAATCAAATTGCTCCCTAATCTCTGCTGGAACTGAAAGAAGTCTAGTTTCTTTTGGCCGATCAAACTATATAAATAAAGCACGACAGCAACCAGATAAAGTTAGAGATGTATTGAACAAAGTTAAAACAGATGGCCTTATGCCCACTATAGAAGCTGTAAGAAGCAAGCTTGATCAACCTATTCCTATGGGGTATTCGAATGTTGGTACTGTAATTGAAGTTGGGGCTGGAGTTAACGCATTTAAAATTGGCGACAGGGTTGTGTCTAGTGGCGCACATGCAGAATTTGTTTGTATGCCTACAAATTTATGCGCAAAGATACCGGACTCTGTAAGTGATGAAGATGCTGTATTTACCGTTTTAGGTGCAATTGCGCTTCAAGGAATAAGGCTATCAACTCCTAATTTTGGAGAATCAATTTCTATAATAGGATTGGGTCTTGTTGGTTTAATGTGTGCACAAATAGCTAAAGCTAACGGTTGCCGAGTCGTTGGCTTTGACTTCGATGCTGATAAAGTAGAATTAGCTAAAAAGCTTGGATTAGAAGCTTATTCTTTTTCAGATCCTAAGGATGCATGGAAAATTTCTAATCAATTTTCAAGGGGCAAAGGCGTTGATATAGCAATAGTTGCAGCAGCAAGTCCCAATAGTGATCCTATGATTTTGGCGGCAGATATGTGCCGTAAAAAAGGAAGAATAACTCAGGTTGGAGTAACTGAGTTAGCTATACCCAGGGATGTAATGTTCAAGAAAGAATTGATGCTTCAAGTTTCTTGCTCATATGGCCCAGGTAGATATGATGATTCATATGAGGAAGCTGGAATAGATTACCCATACGCTTATGTGCGATGGACTGAGCAACGAAACTTTGTTGCTATTTTAGATTCACTTGAAACAGAAAGCATAAAAGTTTCACCTATGATAACCCATAGATTCAACTTGAATGATGCAGTAGAGGCCTATGACTTGCTTATGAATGATAAATCTGCATTAGGTATTATTTTGCAATACCCCCAAGACGATACTAATAACAATATTCATCCCTCACGAACATTAGCAACAAGAAATAAGTTAAAGTCCTCTAATGGATCTAAAGTAGTTTTAGGAGCAATAGGAGCTGGAAACCATGCATCACGATCGTTATTACCCGCATTTAAAAAAGCAGGAGCAAGACTTAAAACCATAGCCTCGTCTAAAGGACTTAGCGGAACTCATGTAGCTAAAAAATTAGAATTTGAAGTTAATACAACTGATAGCGACCTAATTATGTCAGACAATGAGGTAAATACTGTTGTTATTGCTACTCAGCATAATAGCCATTCAAGGTTTGTTATTGAAGCACTTAAGAAACATAAAAATGTATTTGTTGAAAAACCTTTAGCTCTAAATCAAGAGCAATTAGATGATATTAAAAATATTTACCAACAAGTATTGAATGAAAACTTTGAGCCTAAAATATTGATAGGCTTTAATCGAAGATTTTCACCTCTAGTGAAGAAAATTAAGTCCATTGTTGAGCGATCTAAAACTCCTATATCTATTATATATACTTGTAATGCTGGAGAAATTCCAGGTGATCATTGGATACAGAATCCTGAAGTTGGAGGAGGGAGAATTATAGGCGAGGCATGCCATTTTATTGACATAGCAAGATTTATTGCTGATAGCCCTATTAAGTCAAGTAAAGTAGTATCTTTAGAGAACCCTGAAGGCTCAGATAATTATGGTGATACAGCTTCAATAACTCTAGCTTTTGAAAATGGCTCTATAGCTTGTATCAATTATTTTGCTAATGGTCACAAATCTTTTCCTAAGGAACGTATTGAAGTATTTCAAGGTCAGCAGATTATGGTTCTGGACAACTTCCGGTCATTAGTTGCTTATGGCGTAAGCGGATTTAAGAAACTTAAAACTTTTAATCAAAATAAAGGGCAAAATGAATGTTGTGAATCTTTTGTAAAGTCCATTGAAAGTGGTGATCCATGCGTTATTAGCTTTGAAGATCAAATAGAAGTTTCACAAGCATGCATTGACATAGTCAATTTCATGAAAGAATAGGAAGAAAGGAACTATAATGAGTTTTATGTGATTTTGAGAATCGTATAAATAAATATGAGACTAACAATAGTTATAAGAATTAGAAATTTTCAAGTTTGATGAGCATTTTATTGAGAAGATTTAACTTGTTTATAATATTTGTTATAAGTAAATATTAGGTATATTTTGAATCGACTTAATAAAATATGCTCAGTTTTAGCTTTGTACTTCAGAACGGTAAAGTACATGAAAATTATTCAAGTACTCTATAGAGTTAAAAGATATATTATAAGGCCATCTATTCCACCTCTCTCTGATATAGATATTTTAGAGCCTATTCATTTGAAGAATAGACTTCGATTTCCAAATAAAAATAAAAGCATTTATGAAGAAAATAAATTCCATTTTCTTAATAAATCACATTCTCTAACATTCCCACAAGATTGGAATAATAATAATTTACCGCTTTTGTGGTTATATAATTTACATTACTTTGATGGAGTTCTAAATCCTCAAACACCTGAGTGCATTAAAGAAAAATTAATAAATGAATGGATATCTTCCAATCCAGCAACTCATGGAATTGGTTGGGATCCTTATCCTATGTCCTTAAGAATCTGCAATTGGATAAAATGGATTTGGTTGAAAGATGGTAATGTTGACAAGCTTATTTTAATTAGCTTGTTTCAGCAAACATTATTCCTAAGCAAAAAACTTGAATTTCATTTGTTTGGAAATCACCTTCTAGAAAATGCTAAGGCTTTAATTTTTGCAGGTTATTTTTTTGGAGGAAAACAGGGAAATAAATGGAAGCTAAAGGGGATAAAGATTTTACGCACAGAACTTGCTGAGCAAATATTAGATGATGGAGGTCACTTTGAGCTATCTCCAATGTATCATTGTATAGTTTTAGATTTGATTCTTGACATATTACAGTTATGTAAAAATAATGCTGATGACAAAGAATTAGACAGCCTAAACTTATTTTTAAAAGGTCTTGCACTTAAAATGTCTAATTGGCTCGTTACAATGTGCCATAGTGATCAAGAAATATCATATTTTAATGATGCTGCAATTGGTATTGCACCTGCACCAAAAAAAATACTGGAACGTGTGACTGAATTGGTAGGATCTCCTATTAAATTAGTATCCACACAAATGAAGTATTTGAGTCATTCTGGCTTTGTAAGATTATGCAATGAAGATGCTGTATTAATTATGGATGTTGGTGATATTGGAGCAAGTTATATACCCGGACACGGTCACGCGGATACACTTTCCGTTGAATTATCATTATTTTCACAAAGGGTCTTAGTTAATTTAGGTACTTCAGAATATGGGTTCAGTGACAGACGCCACTTTGAAAGGGGAACCTCAGCTCACTCAACCATGGAAATAAATGATAGAAATTCTTCTGAAGTATGGGATGGATTTCGTGTTGGGCGACGAGCTGTTGTAGATAAATTATCTTTTGGTAAAGAAAACTCGGTGATCGCATCACATAATGGTTACAAGCATCTTCCTGAAGCCCCTCGTCATATCCGAAAAGTTGTTTTAAAGGATCAATCCGTTCTTATTGAGGATTCTGTTGAAGGGAATTATAAAAATGCTAAAGTGTATTTTCATTTTCATCCCTCCGTGAAAATAATATCAGACAAAAATGGCTTGCAAGGCAGCATCGAATTATTGGATGGAAAAATAATTCATTGGAATGCTGAAGCTACTAAATCACTTATAATATCAAGTAAATATGCTATCAGTTTTGGTGATTTAAGGCAAAGTACTTCATTGGTTTTAACGCCGAATATAGATAAATTATGCAATATCGAATTAAATTGGAAGTAAGATGAAGATAGTATTTTTTACAGATCATTTTGTGCCAGAAATAAGCGCGCCTGCAGCTCATATTTTAGACCGATGTAAATTATGGGTTGATCAAGGCCACAATGTTACAGTTATTACCAATTTTCCTAATTATCCTTTAGGAAAAACATATACAGGATATAAAAATCGAATAAGAAAATGGGATTCTATAGAAGGAATAAAAATATTAAGAGTAGGAACATTTATGGCCGAGAATAAAGGTACTATCCTAAGGACATTAGATTATATTTCTTTTGCAATTTCTTCATTCTTAAATAGCTTGTTCCTTAGAAAGCCAGATATTGTTTATTCAACATCGCCTCATATTTTTGCACCCTTGGGAGCAATTGGGTTTGCATGGATTAAAAGAGTTCCTCATGTTTTAGAGGTTAGAGATTTATGGCCAGAGTCTATTGCTGCTACTACTGGTATGAGTCGCAATTCATGGATATTTAAACTTTTTTTGTTTTTAGAGATATTTATATATAAATCATCAAAAAAGATCGTTGTTTTTACAGATAGCTTTAAATCTCACATAACAAGTAAAGGAATTGCAAATTCTAAATTAGATGTTGTAATAAATGGGGCTAATACAAAGCTTTTTAGTGACCCTGAGTATGATATTGAATTAGCAAAAGAGTTAGGATTGAAAGATAAGTTCGTAGTAGGATATTTTGGAACCCATGGGCTATCACATGGTCTTTTAAATGCTATAAGGGCTGCTTCACTCGTAAAAGATAATGATATTTTTTTTCTATTTGTTGGAGAAGGAGCTGAGAAGAAAAGTATGATAGCCCTTGCAAAGGATTTAGGAATAACAAATGTATGTTTCATTGGCCAACAGCTAAGAAACAAAATTCCTAAATTTTGGGGATTATGTAACGTCGGGCTCGTGCACTTAAAAAATGATCCAGTTTTTGAGACAGTAATACCGTCTAAGATTTTTGAAACAATGGCGGCAGGGAGACCTTTGATATACTGCGGACCAGTTAGTGATGGCAGCAAACTTATATTGAAACACCAGTGTGGGTTAATTTCTAGGCCAGATGATCCAAGAGATCTTGCTAACAAAATTAATGAGTTAAAAAACAATCCTCAAATTATTGAAAAATTAGCTAATAATTCAAAAAAAGCATCTATTAATTTTTCTAGGGAGAGACAAGCAATTAAAACACTAGATGTACTCAAGGCAGCAGCCAGACTTAAATAAATGGTACAATTTTATCAATTAAAAATAATTTAAAATTATGACATTATTATCTCTTATTGGTAGATCTGAAGAATTATTTCATAAAGATGTAAGTTTTTCAGAAAGAGAATTAAGTAAAGAAATTAAATCTGCTAAGTTCTTAGTAATTGGTGCAGCCGGCTCAATTGGACAGGCGGTGAGTAAGGAAATTTTTAAACGTGATCCGAGTCTTTTGCATTGCGTGGATATATCTGAAAATAACATGGTTGAACTTGTTCGTGATCTTCGAAGTACAGTCGGCTATGAATCTGGTGAATTTATGACTTTTGCTCTTGATTGCGGGTCTATTGAATTTGAGTCTCTTGTTAAGAGTGGAGATGGCTATGATTATGTTTTTAATTTATCAGCACTGAAACATGTCAGGAGTGAAAAGGACCCATACACACTAATGCGCATGATTATGGTTAACGTATTTAATACAATTAAAACTTTAAGAATGGCGAAAGAAATGGGCGCTAAAAAATATTTTTGTGTGTCAACTGATAAAGCTGCCAACCCTGTGAATATGATGGGTGCGAGCAAGCGTATCATGGAAATGTTCTTGATGCGCGAAAGCTTAACACAAGTGATTTCTATGGCTCGTTTTGCAAATGTTGCTTTTTCTGATGGTTCCCTTCTTCATGGTTTTAATCAAAGGTTTATGAAAAAACAGCCATTTTCTGCGCCAAATGATGTGCGACGCTATTTTGTAACTCCACAAGAGTCAGGCGAACTATGTCTGTTATCAGGTTTACTGGGGGACAATAGAGATATTTTCTTTCCAAAACTTTGTGAGAAATTGCATCTGATTACTTTTTCTGAAATTGCTATTCGCTATTTAAAAGAGCGAGGCTATGAACCTTATGAATGCGAATCTGAGGACGAGGCGCGAGATAGAGCAGAGGAGTTGATTGCCAATAAACAATGGCCTTGTTATTTTTTTAAGAGTGACACAACGGGTGAAAAAGACTTTGAAGAATTTTTTACTGATAACGAAGATTTAGATATGGAGCGTTTTGAGACGGTTGGGGTTATCAAAAATCAGCCTGATTTTGATGAGGCTAAGTTAGACGATTTTATGGACGGAATTGAAGCGCTAAGGGAAAAAGGTACTTGGACCAAAGATGATATTGTTAAGTTGTATTTTGGTCTCCTGCCTGAGTTTGCCCATAAAGAGACGGGTAAATATTTAGATCAGAGGATGTAACAATGGATCGTTTTTTTGACATTTTATTTTCTGGAATAGCATTATTGTTCCTTTCTCCTTTGTTGGTGCCTATAGTTATAATACTAAGACTGACTGGCGAAGGTGAGGTATTCTTTTTACAGGAGCGCATTGGTAAGGGCGGAGAAAAATTTAAGTTGTTCAAGTTTGCGACTATGCTGAAAAATAGCCCAAACATTGGTACTGGCACGGTTACCATGAGGGGTGATCCTAGAGTGCTTCCAGTAGGCACATTTTTGCGTAAGACCAAAGTAAATGAGCTGCCGCAGCTTTTGAATATCTTTTTTGGTGATATGAGTGTTATCGGCCCAAGGCCGCTAACTACCCAAACATTTGGGGCTTATTCGGAGAACACTCAGAGTCTTATAAAGCAAGTTCGGCCAGGCCTCTCAGGGGTAGGTTCTATTATATTTCGTGGTGAGGAAGAGATAATGCACGGTGCAACAGCCTCCGTTGACT
>ERZ807291.3729-NODE-3729-length-21119-cov-6.883830_pt1 | contig 21119 bp, 20 predicted proteins | sample MGYA00521257_ERZ807291 | MGnify/ENA primary metagenome ERZ807291 (study PRJEB31413, sample SAMN03169783) | marine metagenome | biome: Marine; feature: Water; material: Subsurface seawater | place: North Sea | collected 2011-04-28 | depth 1 m m ... | reverse complement strand
AAGCGAGGGACAGAGGCCGGGAACGGTGCCTCTAACCTCCAAATAATCTCAAAGTCCGCAAATCGATCCAAGAAATAACAGGAGGCTAACATGGCCCAGAACACAACCATTGCAGTCCCTGCGAAGACTTGGACACTGCTCACGAACTCCGACACCACGCACATCACATTCCTAGCTGGCGGGTCTGTCTCCGTTAAGGCCACAGTTGGCGCAAGCGCCCCTACGACGCTTGATGGTGCTTTCGGTTATACCGAGGGAACCGGAGAAGCTAATACCGCACTCGCAGACATCTTTACAGGCGTAGCGGGTGCTAACCGCGTCTATGCGTATTCATTCGGTGGAACATCGGTGGCGGTGAGCCATGCGTAAAGGTCTCATATCCCCATTACGGGGTATCATATCGCCATTCCTTCGGAGGGTTGGAAGTGCGTTAGGTGCTTACATCCGCAACGGCTTCACGCCGCAGCTTGTTGCCTGCTTCAAGTCTGGTACCTACGGCAAGGGTGGTGCGCCATCCACGTTTGGCGGTGTGCTTGAGCATAGCCGTGCGTCGGCGGCGACTTATATTGATGCTGGCGGTGTATTGCAAACAGCGGCGGCAGATGAGGCCCGTGAAAACCACCACGTCTACAACGGCACGGCATGGGTCAAAGAAGGCTATCTGCATGAGCCTGAAGCGGTGACGAATTTGGTGACTTATTCGGAAGATTTTACTGACGCGGGTTGGCATAATGTCGTTACAACAGAAGTCTCTTTAGGTGCTTCCGCTTGTGGTGTCGAGTTGTGGGAAATTGAAATTATTGCGGCTGCTGCAAGACCACGAATACAGTGGTCATTTACTGACCTTGCTGTTGGAAACTATGTGTTTTCCTTTTTCGCACAGGAGAACTCCGAAGGGTCTATAGATTTTGCGTTGGTAAATACCACTGGTGATATTGGTGGTGGGGACCCAACTAAAGATGTTAGCTTTAACCCGTCAACAGAGACGTTTGATATTGTTGACGCTGGGCTGGGGACACCAAGGTTTGAGGAGTTTGCGAACAATGTTTACCGTATCTCTATACCTTTTGAGGTTGTAACCACCGCAACGGTTTTCCTTCAACTTGTAGCAGACGTGGGGGAAACTCTTGGTGCTACTGGCGTATTCGGAGGCGCACAACTCGAAGTCGGCTCCGTGCCTACGTCTTACATACCAACGAACGGCGCTACTGCAACTCGTTCTGCGGATATACTCACGGTGCCTATTGAGAACATCACGTATCCTACGTTTGTTGAGACTACGGGTGTAGAGCTTGTTACGAATGGTACGTTTGATACTGATAGCGATTGGGGGAAGGGCGACGGTTGGACGATTAGCGGTGGACAAGCCGCACATGCTGCAGGCGCATCTTCAAATCTTACTCAATCAGTATTTACGGCTGGTAAAGTTTACCAAGTTTCATGGGATCAGACAGGGGGTTTTGTGGCTGTCTATATGGACGGGTTTGGTAGTCTTTTATCTAACGGTGCAGTCGACGGCCCAAGAACCGTTACGTCTGCTTCTGTTACGGGTGGAAACATTACGTTTAGATGTGGTGATGCGGTCACAATCGACAATATCTCCGTCCGCGAGATCAACCCGCTCGCAGTGTCCTTTGGGTATAAAGCGCTGGTGACGGGTGAGAACGCAGGCTTTGCAATCTGGGCCGCTGACGCAAGCAACGTCATTCTGATTGACGCTGGAACCAACGACTTCACGTTTACGCAAGAAGCTGGTGGCGTTGTCGATACGGTAACAGGTGGAAGCTACACAAGCGGCATCAACGTCCCGTTCTCTATTGCATCACGCCACGGATCAACCTTCATCAACGGTGCGGTAGACGGTACTGCACTGACAGCCAACACAACGCCAACGGCTTTCCCTGACTTGTCCACAACGGACCTTGTGATTGCACCAAGCGGAGGCCCGCAGGTTATCCAAGAGGTTATCATGTGGAGTGAAGACATTGGCGCCGCTGGTATTGAGGAGGCAAGCGCATGAGCATTATAGAAACAGATGCAGACGGCAACGAAACTGAACTGTTTGTGTCGCTCGAAGGCGGGCGCTTGCTGGCAATGGTACGGGCCAAAGATAAGGCAACCTTTGACGCACAGGCGCTTGCAGTGGGGCTAACGATGTACACCAACGCCGCAATCAACGAAGTGCTGGACCCTGACACTGGCGACGTTCTGGTGGAGGCGCGGCCCGCGTCTGGGCCTATTATCCCCACCAAGTTTGTGACTATCACAGAGATTGGCCCTCTGGTCCTTACACCTGCTGTTCTGGATGAAGACAACGCGGTGGTCACAGAGGCTGTCATGGATAACCGCCACCACGCCAATTTCTGGCTGCACCCCCGTCTTGTTGAATTGGGGCGGTGGAGGCAGTGGGCCTATGCTTGGACACTTCACGGGCAACCGTCCCAAGCTTCAAACGCCAATGAACGCGCCAAGGCACTGGAGGACATCGAACTGATTGATCCTGCGTCTGTCCGCAATCCTCGTAACGTGATGCTCTAAACACAAGGCACACTTTCGTAATAAAAGAACACTGGGGGCTTCCTACGGGAGGCCCTTAGTACACCCAAAGTATTCTTGAAGACATCGGCCCGTCCTGTCCCTCTAGTGGTAGACGGTTCGCGGGTGTCTCCATGAGTGCTTCCCCGAGAGCGACGGTTCTCGGACACTCTACTTCCACCAAAATAGACAACAGACACAAGAACGCTTGGCCCTCTGCGGAGGATAACCCTGTGCGACGTGGATGTGAAGTCAAAGCGGTGAACCCAAACCCCAACACTTCAATCCCCACAAGGAAAATAACTCATGTCTAATGCTACCCCAAGCCGCGTAGGCCAGATCGCTCAAGCTGGCGCTGTTGATGCTCTGTTCCTCAAAGTATTCTCTGGCGAAGTCCTGTCTTCGTTCAACGCGAAAACCGTTATGGCCGACAAAACTCGCGTCCGTAACATCACTTCTGGCAAATCTGCCTCGTTCCCGGGTATGGGCCGCATCACTGCGTCTTACCACACTCCCGGCGCTGAGATCGTCGGTAAGAAGGTCAATCACGGTGAGAAGGTCGTAACTATCGATGACCTGTTGATCTCTGACAGCTTCATTGCGAACATCGACGAAGCCAAGAACCACTACGAAGTCCGCTCCGAGTATTCCACTCAGATGGGCCAAGCTCTTGCTCAGACATTCGACCGCAACTTGCTGTCGCTGGCTGTTAAGACTGCCCGTGCTGGTGAAACTGGTGCTGTTGCTGAAATGGGTGCTGCTGTATCCACGAACCTCGGCTCCCTGACACCAACCATCCAGAACATCGTTGATGCGCTGTATGCAGAAGCTGCTGCTATGGACGACCTGTTCTTGCCAGCCGAAGATCGCTTCGTCATCGTGACACCTACTGTGTTCTACGGTCTGGTTCAGAACGACAAGCTGGTTGATCGTGACTACAACAACGGCAACGGTTCTTACGCCGATGGTACTGTGATGAAAGTCGCTGGTATGTCCATCGTGAAGTCGAGCAACCTCGCTGTGAACCACGTCACTGACACTGTTGACTTCGGCACTAAGTATCAGGTTAACGCCTCCGACACCTCTGCTCTGGTATTCCAGCGTGGCGCGTTGGCGACTGTCAAGTTGCTCGATATGGCTTCTGAGAGCGAGTACGACATCCGTCGTCAGGGTACTCTCATGGTCTCCAAGATGGCTGTCGGCCACGGTGCTGTGAACCCACAAGGTATCCGCGAACTCCGCGCTGCCGTGTAATACTTACGATATCGTAAGGTGTACCTCCCGTTTAACGACGGGGGGTATTTTACAACTTAACCTCTGGAAGGACACGCAATGGCGTTTCTGATCACACCGACCTCCGAGCTTGAGGCTGTCAACGAGTGCCTTGAGAACATCGGGCAATCTCCGGTCAGTACAATCGCTGGTGACCTCGGGGTAGATACCCAAATCGCACTGAACTTCGTGCGTAAAGTGAACCGTGAGCTTCAATCCTCCGGTTGGTACTGGAACATCGAGAAGAACTATCCTCTCACCCCCGGCGGCGATGGTAACATCCTCCTGCCCTCCAACACACTCGCAGTTGATACCACAGGTGTCGATGCGTCCCGTGACATCATTCAACGTGGATCTCGTCTCTATGACCGCGATAACCACTCCTACACATTCACTGGCGTTGTCTACGTCGAGTTGACCGTGGGTTTGCCCTTCGAGGAACTCCCTGAGACAGCCCGTCGGTACATCTCCCTTCGCGCCGCTCGTATCTTCGAGGACCGTATTGATGGTGCCTCAAGCAATGCCGATAGCGCCGACGAACAGGGTGCGCTGATCAATCTACAAGCTGACCAATTACGCACGGAAGACCTCAACGTCCTCTCTGGTTCTTACAGCATGTTCACCACCCTCAATCGCACTCGATAACAACCAAAGGATACCCCATGCCACTCGTAGCAAGCACGATCCCTAACCTCGTGTCAGGGGTCTCCCAACAGCCTACCCCCTCGCGTCTGCGGACGTCTGGTGAGGAAATGATTAACGCATATCCGTCCATCGTGTCGGGTCTGATGAAACGTCCACCCTCCGAGTTCGTAGCGTCCCTGTCCACGGGTATAACCGTCAGTGACACCGCAGCGGTCCACACCATCGACCGTAGCTTTGACGAGAAGTATATCCTCGTGTGTGGCGACGGTGACTTAGAGTTGTTCGATACGGCAGGCGTCAAGCAGACCGTGACGTTCCCTGATGGTAAAGGTTATCTGCCAACCACTGACATGTGGAAGAAGATGCGCTTTGTCACTGTGGCCGACACCACGTTCATCTTGAACACCGACGTGTGGGTCTGGGCCGACGACATCCCGGATACCCGAGTGGACCCTAAGACACGCGCCTCAGTGTTCATCAAGCAAGCTGTGGCTTCGGTCGCATATGCAATCTACGTGAACGGTAATCTCGCTGCCACCAAGACAACTCGAAACAACACTGATGCATCCAACGCCCTCGAGGGTACTGCTCAAATCGCTGCTTCACTCGCGCAAAACGCCCGTACTCGCGGTTATCTTGACGCAGTCTCGGTTGGCTCCACGGTCACCTTTGGTATCACTGCTGGTGATGTCATTACGGTAGACGATCAGTTCGGCGGCGGGGCTATGACCACGTACACCGAGGGTCTCCAAGAGTTCGACGATCTACCGCCTATCGAAGTTGAAGGTCGCCTCGTGCGTCTTGAGGGTAACCTTGACGATGCATCTGCGTCCTATTGGGTTGTCTTCGAAGGTGGTCTCTGGACCGAAACCGTGGGTTACGGCAGTGGCCGTGGGTTAAACCCATCGACGATGCCACACATCCTCAAGAAGACCGCTCCGAACACTTTCGAGTTTCGTGAGAACTTCTGGAACTCCCGTATCTGTGGGGATGATGATAGCAATCCGGACCCAACATTCGTTGGCAGCAAGATCAACGGTATGTTTCTCTTCAAAGGACGTCTGGGCATGCTGGCCGAAGAGAACGCTGTCCTATCCGGCGTGACAGTCTTCGAGGACTTCTATCGGACAACTGTTGTTCAACTACTGGCATCTGATCCAATCGACGTGGCCTCGGTCACCGGACGTGTCTCGACGTTGTACCATGCGGCATCCTTCTCTGACGAGTTGGTCCTCTTCTCTGACAAGCAGCAGTTCCGTCTCTCTTCGGGCAACGTCCTGTCGGCAGAAACCGTAGGCATCACGAACTCCACAAGCTACCCATGTTCCACTCTGGTGGCACCTGTGGTCGTCGGATCGTCCGCTTACTTCATGGCTGACGGTGCAACCAACACGATTGCTCGAGAAGTCTTCATTGATGGTCAACGTGAGACCGTGAATGGTGAAGACATCGCTGTCCAAATCCCGAGCTACATCCCCAAGAACATCCGAGCGTTGACCGCAAGTACGCAGGCAGACGTGTTCCTCGCCCTCTCTGAGGATGAACCGAACGCCCTGTACGTTTACAAATGGTACACAGCGTCTGGTAAGAAAATCCAGTCAGCTTGGTGTAAGTGGGTGTTCGATCCCAACATCACAATCGTGGGCATGGGGTTCATCGATAGCTTCTTGTACCTCGTCTACAAAGTGGGCACCGAAGTTCGCATCGATAGGATCAACGTAGCTCCAACCATCGAGAAAGACCTCCTGCTTGACCACCAGTTCACTCAGGCCGAGGCTGTGTCCATCACTTACCTCCCTGATATCGACAAGACAGCCGTTATCATCCCCTATCAAACCAACGCCACGGTGGAGTTCTACCGCATCGATGGTGACCGAGGTGGTGAACCGATGAACGGTGTTATGGACGCAGCGAACCTCTATGAGTTCGATGGTGACATCAGGGGACAACAGTGGGTCGCTGGGTTGAACTACGAGTTCCTCTACGAGTTCTCAACTCAATATCTACGAGAAGAGAACAGTGCCGGAGAAAGCGCGATCCAAGATGGTCGTCTGCAGCTTCGATACATGTCCGTGATCTATACGGATAGTTCCTACTTCGAGGCTCACGTCACGCCGACCAACGGTGCCACGGTAATCACCCCGTTCAACGGACGGACACTCGCAGACCCTGACAACGTAGTTGACCTGATCCCTGTGGATACGGGTGAGTTCAAGTTCCCTGTGTTCGCAAAGAACGAGGAAGTTGTCATCAAGTTGGTCAACAATCTGCCCTACCGCTGCGCCTTTGGGTCGGTGGAATGGACAGCAAACTACAGACAGAAAGCACGGAGAGTATAATGGATAAAGGTTACGTGCGCCCAGCGCGATTAGAGGACGTTCAAGTTCTCGCTAATGATCTGCGTGAAGCGGACAGAGCCGAAATCCAAGCATCCTCGGGGAGAGACCCAGAGGTTGCACTCTCGGCAGGTGTAAGACGGGGTGTCACAAGGGTAGCATGTCTACCTAACGGCACTCCCGCAGCCATCTTTGGGATTGTCCCAGTAACAACCGACACCGGAGCAATCTGGATGGTCGCAACCAATCAATTCAAGAGCGTCCAGCGTCAGTTCCTCAAGGAATGCCGTGGGCAGCTAGAAGACATCAGCAAGCCATACCGCCTGATCTTCAACTTTGCCGACGCCCGCAACTCCGTTCACCATCGGTGGATCAAGTGGATGGGCTTCACAATCATCAAGAGACACGAGCAGTTCGGCCATGAAGGTCGCGCTTTCCTCGAGTTCGTCAAAATAACGGAGGGGCCACCATGTGTGAACCTGTAACACTAACGGCCATCGCCACTGCTGCTGGTCCCGCCTTGTCCACCGCTATCGCCTCGGGTGCTGCCAGTGCAGGACTTGCCGCTGTTGGGACCGTAGCCGCAATCGGTAAACAGAACGACGCAGCCGTAGCAAATGCTTCCGCAGCTAAGACAGCCATGAATGGTGAGATCGCCACGACCACTGAGCAATACATCGAGCAAAACCGTTCGTTGGTTCAAGGTGGCTTCGACGCGATCCTCGCAGGACGTCCCGCAGAGGCCGAGGGTTATACCTCAGCTATCTCCAACGGTGTCCAAGGCGCATCGGTGAAAGCCATGCTCCGTGATCGCAAGCAGAAGACTGCTCGTGGTGCTGGGCGTACTGGTCAGGAAATGGACTCTCTCGCTCGTCAAACTGGTGCCAACTTCAAGCACATCGGTTCGAAGGCTCAAGGACGCATCAACGGTGTCGCAACAACAAGCTTCGGTATTGGTGATCTAGCAAAGATCGCTGCACCGATGGTCAACGCACAGATGGATTAACACATGGCACCTCGCAACACACGGGTAGCACCCGAGACCGAAGTACGCAGCCCAGCGCGGAGCTTCCTGAACTCACTCGACAACTTCTACGCACCAACCCGAGACACCCGTAAAGAGCAAGCGTTCCAGCAGGGCATCAATGCCTTCTCCGGTATCGTGGATCAACAGGCTGCTCGGGCCAAGAACACGCGCAACCAAGACGAAAACCAACAGGGTATCGCTGACGCTCTGCGCGAACAAGCTGGTGAAGAAATGCAAGGGGTTCGCACAGGGTCCATCTTCCGGCAGAACTCCCAGTTCTACATGGCGGGTCTCAATGAAACTCGAGGTAAAGCTGCGGCGGCTCAGTTCAAAGCGGAGACTGCTCAAGCCTATCAGGATTGGGAAGGACGCCACACCGACGACGATGGTTCAGCTTTCCGTGCATGGATGAATGAACGCGTGGGTAACTTCATGGGTACACTTGGCGAAGACCAATATCGCATCGCCGGGGCACTCCCGATCATCAACGAAGTCGCCAACAACTACGCTGCCCAGCACACAGGGTTCACATCCAACCGCCTCGAGACAGAGAGCTTTGAGGCATACGACGAGATTGTCTCGGGTATATTTATGGGCCTTGCCGACGGTGAGTTCGATATGGATGAAGCCGTAGCTCGTATCGCCCATGAAGCTGACGACATGTACGAGACCGATGGTGCAGAAGCCAACAACCGTGTCGTGGACGCTGCCATCCGGTACGCGAATATCCACAATGACCCTGACAGCATCCTTGCGTTGGCTCGGGCACACGATAGCGGCACTCTGCAAATCTCACAGACCAACCGTGAGAAACTGGCGAATGCTATGGATGCTGTCGAAGCAGACATCAACCGTAACGCTGCGCGATCCAACGCTCAGGACACTGCAGCCGCCAAGGCTCAGAAGGCAGCAACTCTGGACGCATGGGCAGTCGCTCTTGAAGAGAACCCCTACGCTGAAATGCCCACCACAAACGACATTGGTGACGCAGCCCTTCGTCGGGACATGATGACCTTCCAGAACGCAGCAATCGCAAGCGCAGAGGTAGAGAACCCTGGCATATCCAACCAGAACCGCATGTTGCTTGAGGCTGACCTCTTCGACGCGGGTACGATGCAAGAGAAGCTGACGGTGTTGACTGACTTCGTACAGACCAACCCAAATGGTCTCTCAGGTGCTGAGTTCACTCGGCTCACCAAAGAGATCATGGAACAATCACGTCCAGACAGCCTGACCAAGAACACCCAAGTGATCAACCGACGGAACAACTTCGCGGCTGGCTTGGCTAACCTCCAGCTGGGTGACGGCCATTCGGACAGCGTGGGTTCAACCCTGCGTACACAAGGTATGATTGCCTTCAACGAGTACATCTCGACACAGGGTGCTAACGTCAACACTGCTGATCCGGTCGCTATGAACCAGCTGTTGGTCGATGCGGAAGCCTACGCTATGCAGACATTGGCATACAAGTTCCCACCTCTCATGGGTGACAAAGTTGCCGAAGCCCCTGAGCTTGCTGCTGCGATGGGTGCTGACGTTGCTGTTGCTGATCAACAAGCTACTGCGGCTCAGGCTGCACTTGAGGCATTCACTGCAATGGCTGGTGGAGAAGCCGAAGCCGCAGAGGCAAACCCAGAGACACCGGACGTTCCACTCGAGGAACAACCTACGCCCTTTGAGGATGCTGATACGGACGCTCCATACTCTGAGACACGAGGGGCTTTCTACGGTGAGCTAATCAATCGGTTCACTGACGGTGAGGACAACCGGGCACGGCCACAGATGGCTACCGCTGTTCTCGATGAAGACCCTGAGTTCGCATCGCGTGTCAATCAACTTGGAGACAAGTACAACGTCAACCCAATGGCACTCATGGCAATCATGCAGTTCGAGACGGGTAGCACGTTCTCTACCAATATCCGCAACGCTGCAGGCTCTGGTGCGACTGGTCTGATCCAGTTCATGCCATCTACAGCACGGGCTTTGGGCACCACCACAGATGAACTCGCGGGGATGACCCGTGTGGAACAGATGGACTACGTCGAGGCTTACTTCGACCAATTCGGTTCCAAAATCCAAGGTGGTGAAGTTGATGATCTGTATATGGCCGTTCTCTGGCCTGCAGCTATCGGCAAACCGGATGGTTACGCCATCTTCCAACAAGGCACTCGCGCCTACGAACAGAACGCTGGTCTCGATACCAACGGTGACGGAACAGTTACCAAATTCGAGGCGTCAGCAAAAGTAAAGGCCGCTTTCTACGGCTATTAACCCCAAAGGAAATCCAATGGCAGACTTCGAAACTATCCCACAAGACGCTATTGATCGGCTCCATGCAAACCCTGAGTTCGCACCGCAGTTTGACACTGTGTTCGGCGCAGGGCGGGCAGCACAGCTAATCGCGGCGCAAGCTGGTATACCGGAGCCTAAAGAGGCTGACGACGAATGGTCTGTCATTGGTGAAACCTTCCGGGCACTCGGGGGTGGCGTCCGTGACGCTGTTCAAGAGTCAGGCAACGCGATCCAATCAGGCGCAGAGACCGCAGGTAACTACCTGACAGGCGGTCACGATCTCTATTGGACCGAAGAGAAAGGCTTTGAGTGGCTCTCACAGGATGAGGTCAACTCTGGCGCTTACACAATCCCCAACTGGCAGACGAATGACCTGATTGGCGACGACGGTCTACTCAGCCTCCCAGAAGTGGCAGACAACAAGACACTCGTAGGCGGCATGGGCCGTGGCATCGTTCAGTTCACTGCAGGCTATATCGGCTTCGGTAAACTGACAGGCCTCAAGGGTCTCAAGGGCGCATTCTTGAATGGCGCTCTGGCAGATGCAATCGTGTTCGATCCGTCTGACCCCAACATCACGAAGGTCCTTGAGAACTATGACATCGATCTAGGCCTCTTCGGGGACGCTCTGGCAACAGACCCTGACAGTCCTGAGTACTTCAACCGTCTACGCAACGCCGCTGAAGGTGCCCTCGCGGGTGCAATCGTGGAAGGTATTGGTTACGGCGTCCGCGCTGCCCGCGCCCTCAAGGCTGGTGACGAAGCTGGTGCTGCCGAGTTCACAGAACAACAGAACGAAGTCCTCAAGGCACTCGATGAAGAGATCGACGTGTTGGAAGCAGGTGTCCGCTCCGACGTAGACGAAACACTCACCCTCGCCCGTGATCTGTTCGGTGATCTGGACAACACCGTTCTAGGCGAAGTTGATCAGAAGTATTTCGATGAACTCCAGAATGGAAATCCAGAAGAAGGTGTGCCTACAGCTATCAGCCCTGTTACAAGTAAATCCTTATATCAACGGGCTACGCAGCTTCCAGACGAGGTAGAGGCCGCTGCAATGGCGGATGGAGGTCCTCTTGAGCAAGTAAACCTCAGCGATCTTAGGACGACGCAGCCCTTTGTTACCGGGGACGGGTCCATGACGGAAGGCCCAATCAAGGTTGTACGTATTGATGGTGAACTGGTTATTTTAGACGGTAACCACCGTGCCCACGCGGCCATAGAGGCAGGGGAGGCAACAATATCAGCCCGGGTAACAGATGTACCGTCCACAGCCCCTCGCGCAGCCAACGACAATGCACCTCTCCGCGCACCTGATGAACCCACTCAGTTGGACCTTGGGAACGTGGATGTGGACGGTCAGGTTCGCATGGACGCTGATGTCATACCACCAGTGCCGCCCGTACAGGCCGCTCCGGGTAGCAAGGCCGCTCCTGCTCGTAAGGTATTCATGACACCCGAGGCCGTCGAGAAGGCACGTATGCAGGCTCAATTAGCCGCTGGCGCAACACCCGCGACCAAGCAGGCTATGTTCTCGTTCCGCTCACTGACTACGATGGGTGACTTCTCAGAAGTTCTCGATGAAATCTCTGGTGCGGCGGCGCATATGGCCGACGAGTTTACGAAGATCAAAGGTGGCAACGTACAGCGATGGTCAACCGTCGAGAGGCAGTCTGCTGCAAAGCTTCGTGAGATGGCAAAGATGACAGGCGAGGACCCAAAGGCTCTCGTTCGTAAGTTCATGGCTGCTGACATGGGTGACATGACAAAGATGGCTGCTGAAATCCACGCTCGTTCCCGTTTCATCTTGACGGTTGAGAAGGACCTCAAAGAGATGGCTCAGGCTATCACAACAGGGGCGTTCGATCCGAACCGCTGGGTTGGCATCAAAGACCTTGATCACCTCAAGCTTGCCTTCAATCAACGCCGAGAAGTCGGTGCGCAACTACTGGCTGGTCAGGACGCTCTGCGTTCCAACGTGGCACGTGCGATGAACGCTATGAAGATGTCCGTCAAAGGCGACGACAAGCTCCAAGCAATGCTTCGTGATCCCGCACTGTTCAAGGACATCGAAACTGCGGCTCGTGCCGTGGCTGACCCTGCCAACGCTGGTCAATCTGCCATCAAGACACTCGAAGACACTATGGGTAAACTTCATGGCTACATGGACCGTGTGAACTCTTTCCGTATCAACGCTCTGTTGTCCGGGCCGGGTACACAGGAAGTCAACATCGTGTCCAACCTGCTCAACAGCTTCATGGTTCCCACTGGGCAGTTCGCAGGTGCCGCTATGGTTGGCGACCGTAAGCTGATGGTTCACGCTGTGCGTCAGTTCCAAGGCTCGTTCGCGGGTATGCGGGACAGTGTCGGCACAGCGCTCCAAACTGGTTGGTGGGACGATGCGGTACTAGATCCGTTCAACGGTAAGATCGAAGATGACAGCCTTCGGGGTGTGATTACTGGTGTCTCATCCGTGGACAAAGTCCTGTCGGCACCCTCGCGGGCACTGATGACAATGGACGAGTTCTTCAAGCAGGCCTCCTACCGTGGCCGTATCTTCGCAGATGCATCTTGGGAGGCTGGAGAGAAGGGCCTCAAGGGTGACGAGAAGGCTGCGTACATCAAACAGAAGCTCAAGGACAGCTACGACGATAAAGGTGCTGCGACCAACGGGGAGGCACTCTTGCAAGCCCAGCGGACAACCTTCACTGAAGCTCTGGAACCCGGAAGCTTCGGCGCAACCATCCAGAACAACGCGGTTAAACATCCTATCGCACGTTTCGTTGTGCCGTTCGTTCGGACACCTATCAACATCCTATCGCAGACCCTCCAGCATGCTCCCGGTCTCGGGTTCGCATCCAAGCGTTTGCGTGATGATCTGAAAGCTGGTGGCGTTCGCGCTGCTCAAGCTCGTGGTCGTCAGGCTATAGGCCTCGCTCTGACAACTATGGCAGTCACTATGGCTGCTCTGGAAGACGAGAATGGCAACCGGATGATAACAGGGTCAGGACCAAGCAACCCTGCAGTACGTCGGGCATGGATGAAGAACAACCAACCGTATTCGTTCCGCATCACTAAGGAAGATGGGACGGTGGAGTTCTTCTCATACGCACGTCTCGAGCCACTCTCGAACATCTTCTCGATTGCTGCTGATTACATCGAAATCAGTGACGATATCTACAACGAAAGCTCCAAGACACCGATGGCTCAAGCTATGCTAATCTCGGTGATGGAAAACTCGGTGAACAAGACGTTTACGCAGGGTATCTATGACGCAATGTCACTTATGGTTGGTCGCCCACACGAACGGGAGGCTGCTACACGGCAATTCGTGGCATCGTTCGTTCCCAACATTCTGAACCAGACCAACGGTGATGATACACTGCGGGAAACTCGGACGATCATGGACGCTCTCTTGGCGAAAACCCACCTCTACAACGGGGTTGACCCAAAACGTAACGTCCTCGGAGAACCTGTCGTTCGCACGTTGGCTAAGTATGATCCGCTGGGTCTTACAGAGTCAGATCGTCGTGAGATCGACGTGGTAATGCAGGAAATGACCCGCGTTGGTATCGCCAATCAGACTACGATTGGTAACCCAGCGACACGAGTAACGGGACCGAGCCTGATCGACCTCTCAACCATCCCGTTCAGTGACACTCAGTCGGTTTATGACCGCTGGATCGAACTGACAGGCACCGTAGAGATCGGCGGCAAGAACCTACGTGAGCAACTCGAACAAACTATCCGCTCACCCTCGTACCAGCGGGCACCTCTCGGTGGTGTTGGGTCAATTGGGACTAACAAAGGCACGATAATCCAACGTGTCGTCTCCAACTACCGCAACAAAGCTCGTGGTGAACTCCCAGAACTACAGGAGATCATCCGCGCAGAGCGGCGTTTGGGTGCATCCAACAACCGCGCTCAAGCCGACGCCAACCGTGCGTCACTCTTTCCACAATCAACACAACCTCTGGCTCCACGTCCTCGCACTTTTGAGGACCTCTTGGGCCGATAACCCAAGGAGCCACTCATGGCTGCATCAGAAGAAACACTAGGGGCGCTGCACGAAGCTGTGGCGTCCAACCTCTTGAAGAAAGTCTTGGATGGGACGGCAACTGCACCTGAAATCAGTGCTGCCATCAAACTGCTGAAAGACAGCGACATCCAAGCACTTCCCACTCCCTCAAACCACCTCGGCAATCTGGCTAAGAGCCTACCCGACTTCGACACAGAAGAAGAGAAACTCCATGCACGGCACTAACCACTACCCCACCAATACCCCTCCCCGTGATCCAATGGTTCACGACCTGCATACCCGTGTCTCTCGCATCGAAGAAGGTGCGCGGCACACACAGACCGAGATGGCAGTCATTAAGAACGATATGACGTACATCAAAGATAACGTCGGGAGCCTCGTAGGAGGCGTCAACCGTATTCTCTGGGTCATTGTTCTCAGCGTCGTCGCCGCAAGTACAACTTTCATCCTCTCAGGCGGTCTCGCACACTACGTCCCGTAAATCAAAGGAGCCGTTCATGGCCTATTCAAGCAAGACATACCCCTCGGACGGGTCCACCACTGACTTTGCGATCCCTTTCGATTATCTGGATGCCTCTCATGTTCGCGTAGCTGTTGATAAGGTGCTTACGACAGCCGTAGGCTCTCTCTATAAGGTGGCTTTCAACAACGCGACAAACATCCGTGTAGATACGGTAATCGATGGTAACCCTGTGCCAACTGGATCAGTCATTAAGCTGTTCCGTGAGACACCCATTGCCAACCCTGCTGTTGTCTTTGGTGGAGGCGCTTCGCTGTCATCCGAGAACCTCAACAAGAACTCCCAGTACCTGACGTATGCCCTTCAAGAGGCAACGGATGCCAACGAAGAGTTCACCAAGTTATACCTCGGTTCGCACGACACGGCACCTTTAGTTGATAATGAAGGTGACGCCCTGCAGGTAGGTGCCGTGTACTACAATAACGTGGATGGGGCGCTTAACTATTGGACGGGTTCAGTATGGATCGTCGGTGAAAGCACGGCTGCTGCTTCTGTTTTCAGGGATGCCGCTGAGGCTGCTCGAGATGCTGCTGTGATTGCCAAGAATGCTGCGGAAGCTGCCGCAACGACTGCTGCAAGTGACGTAGCCGCTACAATTAACGCTTCTGTGACTGCGGCCTCGGGGAGTGCAACCATAGCATCATGGAACGCGACTTCAGCATCCGATAGCGCGGCCATCGCTGCTACGAGTGCATCCGCTGCTGCCGCGAGTGAAGCTGCTGCTGCTGCGAGTGCCTCCTCGATCACGATAGACTTAGCATCTCAAGCGGAGGCTGAGGCAGGCACGAACAACGATCAGCTTATGACGCCCTTGCGAACAGCGGAGGCTATTGCGGCGCTTGCGGCAACTACAGACGTTGCAGCGGAACTTAACGCGACGGGTTCTGCACCTATTTACGCGGCTAGGGCATGGGTCAAATTCAATGCGGCAGGTGGTATTTTGGGGTCTGGTAATGTTTCCAGCGTCACAGACAATGGCACGGGTGACTATACCGTCAACTTCACTACGGCCATGCAAGATACCAACTACGCGGTTTCGGCAACTAGCGGGAGTGATACAAATTTCATGGTTGTTATTTCGCAAACAACAGGAAGTGTTAGGGTACAGAACCCGACAAGGGGATCATCAATTTCAAACGTGTCTACGGGTCATGTCATTGTTTTCAGATAGGGTATGAATATGGAAAAACGTATTATATATAAGAACGCAGACGGCGGCGTTTCAGTGGTTATTCCGGCGCTTGCAGGCGGATTAACGGTAAATGAAATTGCCGATAAGGATGTGCCAACGGGCTTGCTATACAAAATAGTTGATGTGTCCGAAATTCCGACCGACCGCACCGACCGCGAACTCTGGACGGTTGACGATGTGGATTTAACAGATGGGGTTGGCACATGATTATCAAGATGAAACAGGCGGACCCTGCTGCATGGCGCACAACAGCCACGATATCCCGCCTCGACTTCTGCATCGCCCTAAAGCGGGCTGGTGTCCTATCAGCGCAAGACGCTATCGCAGCGGCTAAGGGTGATTGGCCTCCTGCATTCACGGACGCTTTGTCTGGCTTATCGCAAGACGTTCGGGAAGAAGTGCAGATTGAGTGGGCGGCGGTGCAGGAAATCCAGCGCAACCACCCTATGATTACCCTGCTAGGCGTCGTGGCGGGTATGACTGACGCACAAGTTGATGCGCTATTCGGGTGGAACTCCTAATGCTAACTGCTGACACCAAACTGATCGGCTTCCGAGCCGTCCTCGCCGTCCTGTTGATGGGTCCTATCATCGCCGTGGTCTACGCCGCGTACTCTTTTGGTTACTTACTACATCGGAAGGGTTGGAAAAAGGTCGTGTACGTGTACGCGCTCTTCTTCGCGGTTCTGAACACCCTCCACAACTGGACGGTCGGCACCATCCTGTTCCGAGAGTTCCCTCGGGAGTTCTTTACAACAACCCGGGTCAAACGTCACAAGAACAACAACGATCCATCGAAGCGTGAACTCGCGGACATGATTGGTGGCTTCTTGGACGGTCAAGACCCCGGCCACTACTAAGGAAACCTCATGACATTCTTAGAGAAACTCAAAGCCGTTCTGCGGCCCAAGAAGCGACCCGAAGTGAAACCTGCCACCAACGGTCAACCAACCCGTGTCGAGAACATCGATATGATCAAGCGTCATGAGTCTCTTCGTCTCAAGGCGTACCTCCCGACACCCCACGATGTCCCCACGATTGGCTGGGGGCACACGAGTACCGCCAAGATGGGCATGAGGATCACCATACAGGAGGCAGAGAGCCTGCTACGGCGCGACCTCGCATGGGTTCGGGCTGTCATCGCCCAACGGGTCAAGGTGCCTCTCTCACAGCCGCAATACGACGCTCTGGCAAGCTTCATCTTCAACCTCGGAGGGGGCAACTTCGGTTCATCCACGTTGCTCAAGCGTCTCAATGCTTACGATTACGTAGGGGCTGCAAATGAGTTCCTGAAGTGGGACAAGCAACGCCAGAACGGCAAGATGGTCCGTCTCCGTGGCCTCACCAAGCGTCGCAAAGAAGAACGTGCGCTATTCTTGAAAGGAACCCAACTATGAAGACCTACAAACGTGAGGTGGCTGGTGCAATGCTGGTCTTCCTCGGCGTTATGTTCGTCTGGGGTGTCTGGAACGAGGTGGCTATGGAAGCTGCCCGTTACCTGACCCTCCCGATCTTCACATTCAACGCCGGGGCCTTCGCTATCGACGCCGTGTTCAAAAATGGACCGGGCAAATGATGGCGTTCCTCACATCCCGTATCGGAAAGCTCCTGATCACTCTCATCGCTGCCGCTGGCATCCTCTTCGGGACCATGCAGTTTGGCGCTGGGCGTGAACGGGAAGCAATCCGCGTCGAACAACTCGAAGTGTTCATCAAGACCGAGGAGGTCATCAAGAATGTTAAAGTATCTCCTACCCGTGATGCTGCTATCAGCAGGTTGCGCGACAACGGTTGGGTCCGCTGATGCGATCTGCGCGATCCCTACACCGACGTTCACCGAGAAAGAACTGGTCCTACTCTCGGATCAAACGCTGGTGGAACTCGATCTTTTTGCTGCCCAGTTAGCAGCCGCCTGCGCCCTCTCAACAAGCCTCTCTGAGGGCCTCTAAGGCTCTCGGGAGCAACCATTCATGAAACTTAAACTTGACGCCTCTAGCAGGCGATTGGAGGGGCTGTGGCCGCTGTTATTCCTCAATCCGACTTCCACCAGAAGCTCCGTAAGGACTTCAAAGTATTCCTCTGGTTCGTTCACCAATATCTGAACCTGCCAGAACCGACCCCTCTGCAGTACGACATCGCTGACTTCCTGCAACACGGCAAGAAGCGTACCTGCATCCAAGCTTTCAGGGGCGTGGGAAAATCTCATATTACTGCCTCATACGTCGTCTGGAGGCTACTCTGTGACGCCGAGTGTAAGATCATGGTAGTCTCGGCCTCCAAAGAGAGAGCTGATGCCTTCTCGACGTTTACACAGCGTCTCATCTGGGAAATGGATGGTCTCGAGTACCTCCGCCCGAGCAGCGACCAACGTCAGTCCAAGATCAGCTTCGACGTCGGCCCAGCGACAGCCTCTCAGTCCGCTTCGGTTAAGTCCGTCGGTATCACTGGTCAGCTGACAGGTAGCCGTGCTGACCTGATCATTGCAGATGACATCGAAGTCCTAAACAACGTCTTCACTCAAACGTCTCGTGACAAACTGTCCGAAGCCGTGAAAGAGTTCGACGCGATCCTCAAGCCGCTGCCAACATCACGCATCATCTATCTCGGTACGCCGCAGACAGAAGACAGTCTTTACACCAAGTTGCCCGAGCGTGGCTACGAGGTCCGTGTGTGGCCCGCTAGGATGCCTGACAGCGTCATGTGCGAGGCTTACGGTGATACCCTAGCTCCTTACATCCAAGCTCTCACATACGCTGTGGGTGCCCCTGCTGACCCTCAACGCTTTAACGACGCAGACCTGATCGAACGTGAGGCCTCTTACGGCAAAGCTGGCTTCGCCATGCAGTTCATGCTCTCGACAGCACTCTCGGATAGCGAACGGTTTCCACTCAAGGTTCGTGACCTGATTGTTATGTCCATCGACCCAGAAATGGCACCTCTCAAGTTACAATGGGGTCCACTGGAAGAGCGGGTTTACAAGGACCTACCCTGTGTTGCCATGCGTGGCGACAAGATGTTCCCACCTATGAACGTCGGAGACATCACGGCTGAGTTCACCGGAAGCATCATGTCGATTGACCCATCGGGTCGCGGTAAGGATGAAACCGGATATGCTGTGGTCAAGATGATCAACGGTTACCTCTACGTCACAGCCTGTGGCGGTCTTGAAGGTGGCTACGACAAGGACACCCTGACTGAACTTGCGCACATCGCTAAGAAGCACAAGGTCAACGAGGTGATCATCGAGAGCAACTTCGGTGATGGCATGTATTCACAACTGCTTGGTCCAATCCTTGCACGTATCCATCCATGTGCCTTGGAAGAGGTCCGCCACTCGCAGCAGAAGGAACGTCGTATCATCGACACTCTGGAACCTGTGATGATGAACCACAAACTGGTGATCTCTCCTGAAGTGATCGAAGAAGACTTCCGTACTGCCATGAAGTATGAGCAGACCGTGCGGCAGTCCAAGATGCTGATCTACCAGATGACCCGTCTCACAGCCGAACGCGGGTGCCTACGTCACGATGACCGTCTGGATGCCCTCTCAATCGCTGTCGCCCGGTTCACCGAGCAGATGCACAGGGATGAAGAAGCCGGGATTGATGAAGCCAAGCAGATTGCACTCGACGATGCCCTCGCAAGCTTCATGGATAATGCTCTCGGACGGGGTGGATCGTCCTCGAATGACACTTGGATTTCTTCCTATGGTATCAAGTAGTTAAATTAGAGACCACTTATAGACAGTATCCCAAGGTTAATACCCTAAGTATCTACCATCAGTCCCCCTGAGTAACACCCTGAGTATCACTCCGGTTACACTCAGGGGGAGATACACCCATGCTCTATACGATTAACTGAGAGATGTCCCCCAGTGTACCCCCAGTGTACCCCCAGTGTACCCCCAGTGTACCCTCGGTGGTACTGCCATGACCTGCTAATCAATCCAGCCACTGCGTTCAGACACAGGGTAACACCCTCGGTTATCTCGGGGTGATCTCGGGGTGGACCATGAGTGATCTCGGGTGGTCGATACTCTGGTCGATGCTCTGAGCCGCCTAGCGGTGTGGATCGAGTATTTGGGTAAAATATCTGTGGACCTTAAAAATATGCGTGAACCTTCCCGCCCCCCCCTGTGGGCCTCGCGTGACCCTCAAAATACAGCCATAGGGGCGGGGGGTACACACCGGATGTGACACTAGGGGCCACCAAACCCCTTGTTTGTATGATGCGGCGCGGTGGTAAGCTACCACAATGGGGTGCAATAGGTGGTCATCTGGTGTTGCATTCGGTGCTATCTCACATCTGCGTTGATGTGTGTTTAGGCCTTTTGTCGTCGCATCACTCAAGGATCACTCAAGGATCACTCAAGGATCACTCGGGGATCACTCGGGGATCACTCGGGGATCACTCAAGGATCACTCAAGGATCACTCAAGGATCACTCGGGGACAACCCACGGCCTCGCGCACGTACACGCGCACACACACCCACGCGCACACACACACGCGCACACGCGCACCCACGCGCACACATGACGCGCACCCGGACGCACACGCACACACACACGCACGGGCACACGTTCCATCCATCACCAAGGGATCACCCACGCCGCTAGGCGGCTCAAGTGATTCGTTTTGTGGTCCAGCGCAGCGTCTGGTGACGCCCAGCGCAGCGTCTGGTGACCACATCAAGGGCCACATTAGGAACATCCACTCATTTTTTTCGTTAGCTAATGACCATATAAACAAGGGGCTTGAGGTATACATGGCGTTTTAATTAAGGATTAATGCAAATTAATGCTTGCGTTATCGTTTGGGATACGTCAGAACTACAGACATCGAAACGGCGCAGACGGTAAGTCGCCAGATCGGAGAACGAAACGCTGATTGAGTTACTTGGGACTACTTATCCAAGCCAGACACCAAGGCCTACGGACTACTGTAGAGCAACCCGAACGGTTAATGACCCGCCGCGCCGCCTCTAGTCACCTGCATTGTAAAGCAACCTCGCGGGGTTGTTTCATCATGCAACCCGCACAACACCGAAACCAAACCCAAGTGGAACACAGAATGGAAAATCTATTGGACGTCTATCAGTTGGAAAAAGGGCAGGCGATCCGTGTCACGATACCGTCGCAGTATAGACCCAGCGTTATGTATATCGACGGCGTGGAAACTGAATTGATGGTGCACACCAGCGCACAAACAATTTGCGGAACGTTTCAGGGTATGCCCGGGGCCACGTCTGGCTTTTACTTTATG
>ERZ807291.3728-NODE-3728-length-21121-cov-17.309219_pt1 | contig 21121 bp, 25 predicted proteins | sample MGYA00521257_ERZ807291 | MGnify/ENA primary metagenome ERZ807291 (study PRJEB31413, sample SAMN03169783) | marine metagenome | biome: Marine; feature: Water; material: Subsurface seawater | place: North Sea | collected 2011-04-28 | depth 1 m m ... | reverse complement strand
CCGAGGCAGCACCAGAGCCCGAGGCAGCACCAGAGCCCGAGGCAGCACCAGAGCCAGAATCAGCACCAGAGCCCGAGGCAGCACCAGAGCCCGAGGCAGCACCAGAGCCAGAATCAGCACCCGCAACTGGCTTGCACGACCGCGTGACCGCCGTAATTGACGCACTGTGTGCAAATATCGAGAAAGTTGCTACGATCGAAGCAAATTTGTCAGTTTTGACAGCGCAGGGATTCGACGTGAGTGCGAGCATCATGTCTCTCACTGAACAGAAGAAACGTTACAGGAAACTCATAGAAAAGATTGAACAGCTCGTGAACGAAGCAGAAAATGTAGCTTTTGAGATCAAGTCCGCTTGAAGATCATTGACATATTCAAGAAGCTATACGTTTTCATGTCCTGGTCCATAAGTTCACACTCTGATGGGAATGAAGGGCAATACGAATCAAAACCGGCGGATTGCATTAGAGTGTAGCCACGAGATTCCATAAAACTTGTAAACAAATTAGGGTGCACAAGGTATTCGATGCTCTCATTTTTGAAGTACTTGGTGCCACGAAGCATGACGGACACTTCTTGACCAACGATGCTCGCGCTCGATCCAGAGAAACGCTTCGTTATATTCACAGCTGAAGAATTGTACACCTTGCTGCCATTTGCAAACAACTGAGCAACCTGTGTACCATTCAAGCACGTTGCAACAAAGAGCCCACCGTGCTTGAGCGTCCTGTCGAGATTTGCAACAAAATTTTCAAGAGTTGCCATCGATTTGAAAAAGTAGTGCATAGCAAACTGACAGCTGACCACGTCAAACGATTTGACCTTGTCATTTTTTATTATATTTGTAACGTTGTAAAAATCTGAGGGTGCTTTGTAAAATCGCATGACCTCCTTGTTGTGAGGGTATTCGACGTCTACAATGTCAACTCCAACCACCTGTGAAACTTTGTGACGGGTATACTTTCCAATGTCTCCCCCCGCACCAGATCCGATATCAAGCACTGCTGACCCCTTCATATAATTGCGAACGAGAGAGTCTTTGATTGCGTTATGAAAGCGCCGGCCGCAAAAGACGTACACTCCAGCCTTGAGCACTGCTGGCGTTATGGGGTTGGTAATGGCAACCCATGCGTCATTCACCGCCTTGATTCCATTTGCCTGAGCCTTGTCAAAGCGCTGCTTTTGAGGGATCCAGCGCTGTTTTTTTGCGTCAAACTTCATTTCCACAATAGCATAGTCAGGGTATCGCTTTTCGTCTGCTGCAGTCACCTGTGTCTTCCCGAGAGATTGTGGGATCAGCAAGCGATCAGATCCAGCTTGTTTCCCCTTGTGCCTGTGCGCGAATGTCCCTTGCCCATCAATACCAGCAAAGGAAAAGTGTGTGTAGGATCCGTTGGAATCAACGCCGCCAATGTAGAGCTCCCAAGTAGAGTTGCCCAACTTTCGAATCTGAAAGTCAATGGTATCATAAGGCTTCCATTTGAAAATGTTGGTATTTTCATATGGAGCGTAGATAGGAGTAAACACCAGCCCGTCCAAAGTGTAATCAAACAGGTTTTTGCGGTCATTCCAGATTGCATACCCGTCTGAAAATACTTTTGTGTAAAACTTTTTCATCTTGAATGAGAGCTGATCGGGTGCGTTCGCTTTTGCAAGTGCACCTTCAGCACCTGCAAGGCGCTGGAAGAGATTTTCCTGCGTGACTACGCGTCCACCAACCGCAAGGCAATCGAATACGTAAAAGGTGGACCCTATCAGCTCCCCGTCAAGCAGCGTGTTTGTAGGAATACCGCTCAAAGTACCCATGTACCTGAAGGACCTGTCTAGCGATCGCCCAATCATGCAACAGTGACGGTCGTTATTGATGTAGCAAAGGTACCGAGTTCCGTCCGCCTTGTCAGTCACTGTGTATCCACAGCTAATTGCTCCTCGCTCCAGCTGATCCTTCGAGATTGTATAGGGCAGCGGTCCAACAAAGCGCAGCCTGTGCTGCTTAAGCAGGCTCTGGTACCCGGCCAACATGCTGTTCACAAACGAATTAGCCACAATGCTGTGTCCGTCCTGCACGAGCTGTACGAGAAGTTCAATGATTGACTCGCCAGCGCTTGCAACTGCCTTTGGGTTGGCAATGGGAAACTTTCCGACATACTCTACTTCAATTTCATATGAGTTTGCTTGAGATGGATCGTCGCTCGATACAACAGTTAAATCAACAGACCAGTCAGTTGAAGTGAATGACTGGCGCTGCTTGTTGCGCTGCAGTGTCACAGTGTATCCAGCAAGAAACTTGTCCAACGACTCGATGGGTACCTTGGTCTCTGTTGACTGCGCCACCCGCAGGTTGTACTCGGGGACGTCTTTGACAGCAAGGCGCACCTTGCGAATCGCTTCAGACTTTCCATTTTTGTAAACAGTAAAGCGAACGTCTCCTTTTCCAGCACGAGCCACTCCATTATATGACTTCATGGACAATGCACGCTTCTTTGTAAACGATTCGTGCTTCGTCAGATGCTGCGTTACGCGATCAAACGCAGCGTGACTCACTCCAGCACGAAAGCCTCGCTCGCGGACGCGAACTTCAATCTCTCGCGGAGTGCGGGAGCTCACAATGGCGTCGTAGAGATCCATAGTACAATATGTAAGTTTTTCTTTACGCTATACCCACATTGTCCTTTAAGTGACAATATATTGATTAAATAGCACGAATCCACTTAAAGGACGAAGTGTTTACAAAGTAAACACCAGCAAGCAATGGAGCTCCCACCTCTTTATGGCAAGCCTTCTTCCGGGACCAAGGTGAAACAGTGGGCAGTCAGCGTAGTGGACAATGACGGAACGAGCGCCACCATAGTGCGCCGTCACGGCTACGTTAACTGCAAGATCACAGAGGCGCGCAAGGATATTCTTGTTGGCAAGAATATTGGCAAGAAGAACGAAACCACGCCGCTTCAGCAGGCGACGAACGAAGCCAATTCTCTATGGAAAAAGCAAGTTGAGCGTGGATATGCAGAGTCGCTTGACGCACCACAAACTGTGCAGTGTGCCAGTATTCTGCCAATGCTTGCGCACGACTTTAACAAGCGCTCCAAGGATATTACGCGAAAGTTTGTCACACAGCCCAAGCTTGACGGGGTTCGTCTGCTTGCTTCCTGTAGCAACGGGAAGCTTACATGTACTTCGCGAACAGGCAAGCCAGTTGAGCACCTTGATCACATTTTCGAATCTCTGCACGGCCGCGTCCCTGAAGGGGTCACCATTGATGGAGAGCTTTATACATGCGACATTCCGTTTGAAGAGCTTTCAGGACTGTTTCGGCGGAAAAAGCTCACGGCTGATCAGCTGGCTCAGCTGCGGCTTCTCAAGTACCACGTGTTTGATATGTACGATTCAAACAACCCAAACGCTGGGTTTCTTGAGCGCTACAATACTCTCAGCACAATGCTGCAAAAGAGTGAACACATTGTGATAGTACAGAGCACTGCGTTTGATACCGAGAATATCCACGCAACAGTTGTTGCGCTACACAAGCAGCACGTGCAGGATGGGTATGAAGGGGTCATGGTGCGCAATCGCGACTCTCCATACGTGCCTACGTACCGCAGCAAGCATTTGCAAAAGTACAAGGAGTTTAAAGACGACGAGTACACAATCGTGGGTGGCAAAGAGGCCACTGGAGAAGACGCTGGAACTGTTATTTTTGAGTGCAGCACACCAGCTGGGGACACCTTTCACGTGCGGCCGCGTGGTTCGCGGGAGCTCCGCAGCTCAATGTGGAACAATCTTGATAAGTACAGTGGAAAGAAGCTCACAGTGCGCTACCAAGAGCTATCAGAAAGTCAGATTCCGAGATTTCCCGTTGGCATTGCTGTGCGTGACTACGAATAATTTCTGTATTATTGTAATATGATTAAAGTGAACAATCGCAATAGGTATGTTTTTATTTTCGCATTGCTTAGTGCGGCTCTCGTGCTTTATGTTTACAACCGCACTGATGAAACAAAACCATCTTGGCTTGCTTTGGTGACTGCGAAAACCGCGCGTGTTCAAGGAAATACAATATGCTTACAACATGTAAACACAATAGCATTCACAGACAGGCCATATCGCAAAATTCGCCGTATGAAGGATGGTGCCCTACAAAGGAATTTCAGCACATGGTTTGCTTCAAGCCTGCCAAACGCAACTGTTGTGACTGCAGCGGGAGATTCCATTGTTACCCTAGGTGTGCCAACAATGAAAAATGGATGGACGTGCTTTCCCATTACAAAAGTGCTTCAAGGAAAGCTTCATGCAGGGAGTCATACAAATGTGAGCTTAACGATTGATGGGTTTGCTAAAAGTGAAAGGAAAGGAAGGAAAGGATGGAAAGGAACGAGGAATGGATGGACTTATGCTGAATGGAAAAGATGGAGAAAATTCCTAAAGAACTCGCATGGCCGCGCTTAAATCGCATAGAAGAATCCCATGAATAGGTGGGGGCGCCCTAGAGATGGAGAGAAGTGAGAAGAAGTTATTGAAGGGACACGGGGGACCGAACGACCATTAGTCTTTGAGATGTTGCACGTACGTCAAGCTGGTGATGGGGCTGTGGCGGAACTTCAGAGCGAAGGCTGTTTACCAGAAGCACCTGAATATACTTCTGTCGCGTGGCGTTCGTCTTGCCTGGGCTTCCATGATGGCATTTATACATAATGGTTTGCTTCCAAGGCATACTTGGGGTCCCGAGTGCACGGGAGTGGGGTTATACACCTACTGAGCATAAAACTAAAATTCCATTTGGTATTGCTGCGCGTGATCACGAATAATTTCTGTATTATTGTACTATGATTAAAGTGAACAATCGCAATAGGTATGTTTTTATTTTCGCATTGCTTAGTGCGGCTCTCGTGCTTTATGTTTACAACCGCACTGATGAAACAAAACCATCTTGGCTTGCTTTGGTGACTGCGAAAACCGCGCGTGTTCAAGGAAATACAATATGCTTACAACATGTAAACACAATAGCATTCACAGACAGGCCATATCGCAAAATTCGCCGTATGAAGGATGGTGCCCTACAAAGGAATTTCAGCACATGGTTTGCTTCAAGCCTGCCAAACGCAACTGTTGTGACTGCAGCGGGAGATTCCATTGTTACCCTAGGTGTGCCAACAATGAAAAATGGATGGACGTGCTTTCCCATTACAAAAGTGCTTCAAGGAAAGCTTCATGCAGGGAGTCATACAAATGTGAGCTTAACGATTGATGGGTTTTTCAGCTCAGTTGGTCATTTCTTTAAACACAACACATCAGTACTTGTTGGTGGTGTAGTAACTGCGGGTGCTGGATTGGCGCACGGAGTTAACGAGGCGTCGATTCACGCTGCACACATTGCTGCTCATGAAGCAGATATTGCAGATGGCAAAGTGCAAGATACAGTAGACGACATGACTTCTGTATTGGCGGAAGGAGGGGAAGCTGCGGGGGAAGGATTAGCTACAGCTGGGGAAGCTGCGGGGGGAGGATTAGCTACAGCTGCTCCAGAAATTGCAGAATTTTCACCATTGCTTCTGTAAGAACTAGAGGTACATGTGCTGAGGAGCACTGTCTTCATGACTCTTTTTGCTCTTTTTAAACAGAGTGTAGCCGTCCTGAATATCAGGCGGGAGCAAGCGCTTCTTAAATGATCGCTTACTTCCAAATACTCGCTTGCTATGCGCCATCATGCATGCATTGACAAAGTTTCTTACATCGCCCCCGTTATTTTCAAACATGCGACAGTCATGTGAAATCTTTTCTTCAACCATTGCCATACACGCGTCACGCTTGCCTATGCGGAAGTTCCATTTCAACTCGAGCAGCTGCTGCTTGAACATCATTGTGAGCTGCGCTGGCGTATAGTGCTCAATGGTGTGCTTCCAGGGAAACCTGCGATCCAACCCCTGATTCGAGCTAAAAAAGCAGCGTTGCAATGCAGACTCGTAGCCAGCAATTATGCAGACAAAATCTTCAGTATTCTCACTCAAAAATGCAGTCAGGGTGTCTACGCACTCTTTAGCATACATGTCCTCTTGGTGTCCATTGCCAAGCGAGTATGCTTCGTCAATAAAAAGGACATTGCCAATTGAGCGTTCCAGGACAGTTCTAGTTTTTATTGCGGTTTCCCCTAGATATTGCCCTACAAGATCTTCGCGTGTAACGCAAATGAGACGACCTTCAGACAAAAATCCCAAATCCCTGTAGATTCGCGCCATTATCTTCGCAACAGTAGTCTTGCCCACTCCCGGAGGTCCCATGAGTGCAGTGTGCATCATTTGATCTGAATTCATATCCTGCACAAAGAACAGCACTTGATATAAAAGGCTCTGCTTGAGCGATTGCATGCCAACAAGTTTGTGAAGTTTCTTGAGCGGTTTGCGTATTTTTTGCAATCGCGCAACGTCTTCGTTTGCTGAAGTCTCAGTCTGGGATATTGCAACCAGCTGATCAAATGTATCAACTTCAAATACAGGTGCTACATGGGCATTCATTAGTTTCCAGATCAATATAATTTTTAAGTTGAAACAAGCTGACCAATGCAAAGTATTTTTCCCACTATGCGCTTTCCTATAATCTTCACTCGAATGTGATCTCCAACATCAGGAACCTGGTTGCTGCACAAGTGTTTTGGCACAAAGACAGATACAAGATCAAACTTGCACGTAGCACCTAGAGTATTTGAACTGGTCACCTCCAATGTGATTTCTGAATCCAGTACGGGGTCGAGTACTTTACACGAGGCGATAATAGGGAGAAGAATAGAACCGTTGCCCATTATCTTGCACTTTCCGTAAAGTCTCGCAGTGAGAACTTTTTGAATATACATTCCAGCGTACATCTTTTCAGCAATATGTTCCTTGGCAAAGTGTCGTAGTGACTGCAAATGCAAGTCATAAGGTTGTATTTCTACTTCGCATTTCAGTTCGCATAGTTTATCCATGTTCTCTATCCAAGAGGTGTTCTTATGCTCTTCGTGTTATAATCTTGTCAAGTGTATCGAAAATGCGCTCGTTCACGCTCGTGTCAAACACGTTTGCGCACGTGTCAAAGAACTCCGCTGCAAATGCAAGACCAGTGTGAGCGGTGAGTGCCGTAGTTAGCCCTATCCGTACTTGGTCCAGATTTGCGAGTGTTTGCAATGTAGACTCGTCGAGCGATACTCCAGTTACATGGAGAGTCCCCTCATATTCTACAATGACGTGTGAGATTGCGGACAGGACAAAACGAGCCACCCGCGGCGCATGTGTTTTTTCACACCAGTCAATTATGTGCGAAATGTACAAGTCTTTGCACACTCGCTCAATGCTGTGGCGGTGTTTGACGTGTGTTGGGACGCAATCTAGACTGAGATAATCTTCAATCTCTAATGCGTGATATTTCGCTTCAATAGTTTCCAATAACTGCGGTACGTTGCGTAAATCAAATCGAGACGCGTATTCGTCAGGATTGGCAGCCTGAGAGATCCCACTTGCTACATCAATCGTCCACGGATTGACTGTATTTCCTGACTGGACAATGTGATACATAGACGCTACGTCAGCTGCAAACTTCTTTCCGTCTTGCTCCCACGTGATCAATCGCGAGTATGGAATGTCAGCAACGTCTTGCAGTGTGACGGGGTCGCGCGAATTTGCGTACGTATTGTTGAGAATGGCAGCAACCAACTGCTTTTTGTTCGCATACTCTCGAGGTTCAAGTCCAAGCGATTGTGCAAGTGGATTTAGAAATTGTTTTCTTGCAAAGCTTTGTGGTTTTACTTTGTGAATTTTTGAAGGCGAGAACATTACTTTATAGCATCATGCCCGACAAATTTAAGTATCTTGCTCATGTATGGCTAGCATCATAACGCAGCACAATGGATACGAGTACGTTGCCATAGCATTTGCAACATTCAGCCTGACACCGCAAGTATGGATTGGCTACAGGCGCCGCAGCTTGGTGGACGTTTCTTCGCTGTCAATGGTAGCAATCTGCGTGAGCTCTGGGCTATGGGGGTTGTACATGAATGACTCTGCTGATATTTTATTCGCGTGCGCTGCGTGGTTTGTTGGATTTCACGCAATTGCAATATTGTGCATGAAGGTTTGGTTGTATTATAGCCGATTGAATGAGCATTACAAATCATTCGATAAACCAACCGCCCCAGTCACAATTGCGTGTCCGTCCTGTCCGACGTGTAATTCACCACCTGCAGAATCTGTATAAGTCACTTAAAGAACGGCTGTGTGTATATGGTAAGAAGCAATGGCTCAGAACATTATCCTCGCAAAGAACATTGACGCGTCCGAGTTTTCCTACGAGCCCGTGAAGAAGAATGCAGCGGGTGGAAACGTGGTGTACCTCAAGTACACCGGAATGCCCAAGCTGGTGATCCAGACTCCGATCGTATCTGCGCCTTTTGGACTTAGCTCTCTCACGGACGACAAGACTGGTGCTGTCAAGTACAGCCTAGACGTCAGCTTCCGCGGTATGGACGAAGACCCCAAGATTGCACAGTTTCACGACAAGATGAAGGAGCTTGACGAGATGCTCATTGACGAGGGTGTCAAGAACTCGGCTGCGTGGTTTGGTCGCAAGGTTTCCAAGGAGGTTATTCAGGAGTTTTACCGCCCCCTTGTGAAGCCGGCCAAGGATCCCGAGAAGTACGCACCCACAATGAAGTTCAAGCTCATGGCGGGTCGCAGTGGGGATCTCAATGTTGAGTGCTTTGACGCAACGAAGCAGCTTGTGAATGTCAAGGACGCACTTGTGCCAGGCAGCAAGGTGCAGGCAATCCTCGAGTGCAACAAGGTTTGGTTCGTAAACAAGACAATGTTTGGCATTAGCTGGAACTTGGTGCAGCTTCGCATTCAGCCGAGTGACAAGATTGCTGGATTCAGCTTCATGGAGGATTCTGACGCTGAAGAGGAGGAAGAGGAAGAGGTGGAGTATGAGGAGGTTGAGGAAGAGGAGGCTTAAGACAAAAAATGCTTAGTAGTGTAATCAATGCGAAAAACAATACAAATTTCAAAAAATTACCAAGACAACATAGACTCTGTAGAATCTGAGCAGTCTAAAACTGACGGCGCAGTGAGAAACATATACACCCGATTTAGCAGCGAGAAAAATGTAAACAATATGGAATATGCCCTGAAGTCACTAGAGGGATACCGGTATGTACCGCACGGGTATTGTATACCACAGGGGCACTATGTACGGTACATTGATACCAGTGAGTCAAACAACATGCCATTAAAAGTTGGCGGATTTCTCCTGTCAGACAATGGGTACTCTATGACGATCAAATCTTCCGCAAATTCCATGTTTGTCAAAATAAACAAGCGCCATTGCGTAGTATTTGTAATGATCACTCAAGCTGAGTATCTCCGCGCCGCTACAAATTCGTTCTTATAGTATGAATAGTTCAAATGGATTTCAAACTAACGTATGGGGAGCCCCGTTTTGGTTTATAGTCCACATTGTGTCTTTAAATTACACCCCCGATCGTAAAAGAGACTACCACGCGTTTTTCAAAAGTCTGGCTGGTGTCCTTCCATGCAAAGCGTGCAGAGAAAATTACGCCAATATTATTCGAAACAAGATACCTCTGACGGCAACAGTGCTGGAGTCTCGTGAAAACTTGGCCTACTGGCTATTCTTGGTGCACAATCAGGTGCGTAAAGACATCTTCGCCAAAACAGACAGCGAGCACGACGCACCGCATTACAATGATACACGATGCGACTTTGTGCGCGCAATGGCTGTGTTTGAAAAGTACAGGGCACAATGTCACAAGAACTCCTATGGGTGCACGGTGCCGGTGAAGGGATCTCGAAGGCGGTCAACTATTCGGATAGCCAGATTCAGCAAGCCGCGCCAAAAAAGTGCGTTTGTGAATATCGAATGATGCAAAATTTCGCTTTTCTGTGCTGACAGCAATTCCCTTCAAACTACGCCAGACGACGAATCAACCCATCTTGCACATATTTTGCAACGCTACTTTTTTCGTCAGCAAAGTCATGGGGAACTTTATTCTTAGGATCGTATCTATCGATGTGTTCGGTTGAATTGTCGAATCCACAGATGGATACATTATGACATCCTTTTTCCACAAGGTAGTGTATCATATGCACCCCATTTGAACACTTCTTTTTACACATATTTGGGAAATCGTGTATAATGTATACGTTTTTGTGCAACATGCTCAATACATTTAGCAACCTACCCATAATTGTATTATTATGGTTGAAGCCTATAAGCGAATCGTAACGTTTAGACAGCGTACATTTCCAATGAAGGTTGTTTGATACTAGAATTGTGCACTTTTTGCCAGTATCCTCTACACAGCAGGTGTCATTGTAGCAGTTAAATCGAATCACACAGTCATATGAGTCAATTACTTTGCCAAGCTTCTTCCCAAGAAGACTTTTCCCATTACCCACAACAATAATTCTCAAATTTGGGTCAATGGTGAATTGGTTTTTGTGTGTACATATGCAAATCAGTATTACAAATACTACAAGCACACACGTGAGAATAATAGTTTTTCGGGTCATAAAATAGAAAACAAATAAAGTCTGCCCACAACAGACAAAAGGGAAAGTCCGTTTTAGTTGGCGCGAGCTTCAATTTCCGATCGCAGAGACGCCATGGTACAGGTTCCGCGAAAGCTGTTGCGAGAGATTCCCTCGTGAGCGCCCACAATTTCGTCCACCGTGGGCCATCGAGTGTGCTCTTCCCGAAACTGCTTGACGGCTTGAATCAGCTTTTGCCGCTTGGTCTGGAGGTCATGCTCTGGACTAGCTGGTGCGGAATTTCCCAGCCACGGCACATTTTCTGTGAGCTGATCAATGCCGTCCGCAATGTACTTTACGTTTCGCTCTTCGCTTGCCAACGATAGCGTCATTGATTCTAGTGACGTTCGCATGGCCAATATGTTGCGGCGCGAACTGGAAATCCGGCGACACGCCTCCTGGACAAAAGCAACAATGAACTGCTGATACTGCTCGGATTCTCCGTGAGTTGCACCGCCAGATATGCCATGCACGCTGCGCAAAACCTGCAGTGCAATTTTCAAAATGTGCTCCTCGGAAAAAACACCCGCTACGTACACCACAGGAACGCCGTTTGCAAACTCAACACAAAACGACCCCTTGCCGGGAATATGCTCCGCTTTCAACGAAACAAACATCGCACAATTGCACGTGCCATTTTGGACATTGACTGACAAATCTCGCTCAAACTTGGTGAGATCGCTCTGACGCACACACTGCACATTCTTCACCTCCACGAGCGCTCGGAATTTGTTGTTGTCCATTCTCCATATCATGTCCCCTGCAGCTGTGAGACCACTTGTATCGTCAACAGCGGATTCTGCATAATTGCTAATGATTTGTCGATACACGACGCTCTCTCCAAAGTCTCCCTTGGCTGCATTATCTATGGCGCTTCGCTTGCCAACAAGACTGTCCAGTCTACCTGAAATGTCCATTGCTGAAATATTCTTCTCCTCCAGATCTGTTATGCGCAACTTTGCGTCTTCTAGCTGGACGTTGAGATTTCCCACCACAACTTCGTAGCTCTTTTCAATATTCTGCTTGCACTCTGCAAACATTGCAGTGGTTGATTCCAGCTGTGACCTCAAGGATTTTACAAGCTCGTCGTACCCGCTTGCAATGTGCACCTTTGTTTGCTCAATTTGAGCGTCGTGATGCTGAGCAGCCACCTGCATGCTTTCTCGGAGTGATCGCTGATACTCCTCTTGCAACTCTTGAATTCTCGTCTTGTGCAATCTTTCATCGCTTCGTAGCCTGTTTAGATCGTCTTCGTGCTGCTCCTGACTCACCCAACGTAATCCATTATAATATATGCGAGTGCCAATGTGTATGATTGAGCGCTTCGTCTCCTCAGACGCTTCTAAAAACTGCTCATGGAGATCCTCTGGCCACATGTATGTATACACGTACTCACTATGATATGTCTTAAGTATCAAGTAGCCTTTGAACCCGAGAAGGATTTCCCTTTTCAGGCTTTGTGTCAGAAAAGGCCCATTTGGTCTTCTTCTTGACAACTGATCGCCACGCGTTTACGGACCAACGAAAGGTGTACACATTGTCGCCATACGCTCCAGCTTCAATCTCTTCGAAGAGCGCTGGACCGCGTTCAACGAATACAGATTTGAACGCTTCGAGACGATCCACTGGATTTTCTCCGAGCTCAAGCAGAGATATGTAGTTCCCCTTATTTGGTCCGTCAGCTAATGTCCACTTGTGGAGGGACACCGTGAGCTTCATGGAGCCGTCAATGTACCCTCTGGACGTGGGCCCGAGCGTCAGCTCGTGCGATTGTGCATTGTATGCTACATTGTGCAAGTCAATCTTTACAACCTCCTCGTTAAACTGCGACATGCAGTAAGTATTCAATGCACGAAACACGTGTTTAAACCCGTTGAGATAATTTCCATTGCGCGTGCTCATGCTCTGTAAACCAGCCAGCGTGCATTGCTCGTCTCATGAGCGCTTTACGTAACATCACATTTCGATATCCCTTTACGTGTGTGAGTTTTGACTTGACGACAGAGTATGCACTGTTCACCTTTGTTGCGGAAATCAAATTATACATTTCATGTACTACGCGGTAATTTTTAAGCCCCATTTGACGCAAACATCCCGGACTATAACTACGCGACCGTGCTGTCGCACTTTCTCACAAAAGTACACATGCTCGCTCAACTTTCCATCCTGATCCTGTGGAACATCCCAGCTGCACTTTGCGAGCACACTCGAGCGAATAACGCACAATCCTCCAAAAGCGGACTTGACATTGTGCAGTGGTTTGATGGCGAATCTGAGAAAGGTTCGCTTTCCGTCAAATGTTTGTAGTGCATACGTATCACAATAAGCCCTCTTCAACCCCTTGAATTTCACTCCTTCTGCTACATTAATTTGCACAAAAGGAGTTGCCATTGCTATATCCTTGTTTTCATCTAGCGACGATAGAAGCTGAAGAACATTGCAGCACGTGAATTCAATTTCAGAATCCAACACGACTGAGTAATCGCTGTCTGAATAGTCTGTGCACAGCGCCCTCATTGAATTTCGGTACATTGCCATGTCAGCAATGCGGGATTTGTCTCGGATACTTTCCCACTGAGACTTTCCAAGACTATTGCGCAGTGAACAGTGTCCTTTCCGAGTTTTCATGAAAGTTTCAATCGCTTCAGGTGTTGTGTCACTCGAGTCGTTCTCGTATATGTAGTACCGAAAAGCAACGCTCTTCAGCGATTTCTCAAGACTATTCAGGCGTTCAAATGCGTCTTCTATGCTATTTGCATTGTTCCGAAGACACATAAACACATTGATTACTTTCATGATATACTCATGGTTGCGATAAACATTTGCCATCATTTGACACAGGGACTCCACAATGACGCAGTGGTGCTTGCAAATGTACTGAGCGTTCATGATATTACTGAAACAACATACTCCGAGATTGACTTGATTTCTGGGCGTCATAACAATCAGGTTGAACCATTCGACGTCGTCATCTTCCTTGAGCACATTCACAAAGCATACATCAGCTGTGCACCAGTGAGGCTCTTCTTTCCGAATATTGAGTGGCTAAATAAGATTGACGTGGCGCTCATGCAACATATGACAACGATATGCTGTAAAACACATCACGCCATTGAGTACCTTTCAGACAAAGCTTCAAACTTGGTGTACACCGGATTCTCCTCAATAACCAGGTCTCCGATCCAAGATTCTGCATGGGAAGCTCTCGAGTGCATTCACGTCATGGGTGTGTCCAAAATGAAAAATACACAGCTTGTTGTGGATACGTGGCTTCAAGAACCTCAGTGGCCTACGCTGCACGTCGTGTATTCTGCACCCATCGTGATCCAAGACCCAATCAAAGTTGCATCGAACGTTGTATTTCATCAGCGCAAATTGAAAGACGACGAGCTAGATGCGCTACAGCAGCGTTGTGCTATTCACGTATGTCCAAGTGCGTGCGAAGGATTCGGGCACTATTTGAACGAAGGTCGTAGCAGCGGTGCCTGTATAATCACCACAGATGCACCCCCCATGAACGAGCTCGTAGACAATACTTCTGGTGTTTTAGTTCACTGTGAAAACTCCCATTATATCAACAGAATTCAACTGCACTCTCCATCTGTCACTGCACTTCGTGAAGCAATAGAGAGCGCACTCAAATCCGGCCAAATTCTACAGAAGCTGGGTGATCAAGCTAGGCTGCGCTACACAAGCGACACTCTTGCGTTTGAAAAAAATATGTTGTCCATGATTAATGGGCAATAAATTTGAGACAAAGACGCTCCCTGACGGAACAACGTTTCGCTACAGACCAAATCCCCCACGAGATACGGACGGAAACCCAAAGCCAACAGTAGCTCAAAGGCGGGCGCGGGAGCAGGCTCGTAAGCGTATGAGCGATGTGGCTCACATCATGCGATTGAAACACCCAAGTCTGAAACCATTTACACGGGAATACTACAATGCTATTTCGGCAGTTATGAAAGATGTTTCGGCAGTGAGGGTACAAACGTGCCGGAAAAATGGAAAGTTTGCCAGGTGTAAGAATGTTTAATCAATATCACCCACGTCCTCAGTCTCAAGCTCTGCGTTAGGGTTGCTCTTCTGACGCTTCGGCGAAGCCGCCACCTCGTATTCGCCTTCGATGTCCTCTTCGCAGTCACTGTCGCCAAGGCCAAGGTCATTAACAATCTGACCCGCAATTTCTGTATCATGCTCTGGGTTCTCATTCAGATCAGCAAGAAAAGGCTCGTCAAAAAATGCAACAGGAGCCACAGGAGCCACTGGAGCCACAGGAGCCACAGGAGCCACAGGAGCCACGGGAGCCACAGGAGCAGGAGCAACAGGAGCCACAGGAGCAACAGGAGCCACGGGAGCAACAGGAGCAGGAGCCACAGGAGCCACAGGAGCCACAGGAGCCACAGGACCCACGGGAGCAACAGGAGCCACGGGACCCACGGGAGCCACGGGAGCCACAGGAGCCAGATGTCCCTTGGCAACAAGCTCGTCAATCATGTCCTGGTTCTTGCGACGCACCTGAAGGCTGTGCGTCTTGCAAAGGTCTGCCAGCTCCTTGCGGTTCATCTTGGCATACTCGGAAGAACCAGCTGCGTTACTAGCAGCCTTGATTGCCTTTGCAGGCCGCTTCTTGATGTTTGTCGGGGTCTGAATCGCTAGCATTGATTCCATAACCCGGCCCTTCACAGACATCGTGCGGCTCTTGAGCTCAACCAGGGGAATGTTATACTCGTTAGACATCCAGTTGAGATACTCGTCAGCAATGTGATCATAGTATTTGTCCATAAGGGACACCCAAGTGTTGTTCATAGTAGAGAGTACCTGAGAAGCGTCCATTGCTACTGCTTGTTAAACTATGGCCACAGTGTCCTTTAAGTGAAAATACGAGTGTAAATTTTACTATAAATCATAATCTGGCTTAAAAAACAGCTAATAAAATGAAGTATCTAATGTTTCGGCAAAAATGCACTGAAAATGGGTGGTGGCACTGGGGGGACGGAGCAACCGCGACACATCTACTCATGTCTGGCGGTAAGCTGCGGGTTCCTCTCGAAGACACCCCCGTATTCCTGGATACATATTTGCAGTGCCTGCACCAGGGGGAGGTGATTTCGCTAGTCGAAAAGCTTGGCCCCCGCTGCATGATGCGATTCTTTCTCGATCTCGATAAACCCGAAGGGAACGCGGTCCGTGAGATACAAACATTCGTTCAGAACCGGCTGCAGCGTCCGGTGAGTGTGTGCAGGTGTACAGAGAGCGATAACGTGCATTTGATTTGTAACGCACCTATGACTGCTGCAGAGGCACAGGCCATTGCGCAGGAAATTGTTCAGGCGCTCCCTCGCTCACTGACGGCGTGCATTGATCACAGCGTGTATAACACAGGGCTTCGGATGGTTGGGTCTGTAAAACCTCGGTTGAAGCGAGTGTACTTACCAGAAAGCTGCAAAAGTATTCACGACGTAGACATGGACGTGCTGAAATCAACAATAGTTCGGATTCACTCTATTGAAATGAACAACAACGCACCTTGCCGCCCGTGCACGCAATGCAGCGAGCTCAGTCCGTACCTGAAGAAAATTGACTGCGTGTACGGTGGCGTTAAAATTACAAGCACGCGGCGGCTTGGTGATGCTCTTATTTTTGGAATCAATTCGAGATACTGCGCAAACGTTGGAAGGGAGCACAAATCTAGCAATGTATACTTTGTGCTTGACCCCAAGGGAAAGTTGTATCAAAAGTGCTTTTGCAAGTGCACTACTGCTGCAGGCAGGCGATTTTCGTACTGTTCTAGTTATAAGAGTGTACATGTGAATGTACCAATGTCTCTTATTTCACCCATGAAGGCGAATGAATATTGAATGTTGAGTCGTTACTTTGGCGCTTCGAAAGAAACTCCAAAAACAACGCTTTAAGCTTGCGTTCGCGTTGGTTGATTATGTGCACGATTGTGTCTCGTGTGCAGTTTTCTGGAATGTCGGGCTGTCCCAGGTCGAATGGATCTTCAGCAGTGGCTTTCGTGCGCACAAATTCACGACACGCCCTTTTTCGGGGGTGGCGCTGGGTAGATAGTGATACACCATCCAACGCGTCCATGAGAGAGTCTATCTTGCGCTTCATAGTGCTCATACTATGAGCTCCAATATGTTTAAGCTCATTTCTTTTTGGCAAAGAGGACATTTGGTTCTGGGAGGTTTGCTGGGAGAGCGCCTTGTACCCGCGGGCTCGTGGACTCTGTTATCGCCTTGTACATATTTGAGAGCACGCCGGGGGTGACTCCAAACTGCGCCGCCTGTGTAGACTTTCCAGTGGCTGCGCACATAGTGAAAATGGCGCCTATTGCAATGGCACTGGGGCTCGTGCTGTCACTAAACACGTCCTGGCCACTAAATCGCGCTAATCTTCTAATTTGAATAACCTCTTGTCGCGTAAACTTAAAGAGACTGAATGCTGCAAAATCAACGAGATTTTCTGGCAGAATGTCTCCGTAGCACTCCGGAAGATACTCTGAAAGGGCGCCGCGAATCCCTTTTTTAGCATTAATCCGGTACCTGTCAAGCATCTCGAGGGTGAACGGCTTTGCATTTTGCTTGCGCTGGGACCGTTTGAGCGCTTGGTTGAGATAATTCAACAACATTGGAACGGGGAGAGGGATGTTTTCCTTCACCAAATGACACCGAATTATGCAGCCAATGACGATAAACTTGTTGAGCCCCTTCATTGCGTCTTTGGGATTGCTTTTCAGCATCTTCGCACGAAATACCCGGATCCGCGAATAGTACCCTATGACTGTATTGATCCATGAGCTCGGATATACGTCACCTTCCTTCTCAGGGTACATGGTAAAGTACACGTCCTTCACATACTTTGCAATATGCTGCTGCTCCTGTTCGGGTAGCGTCACGCGATTCAGATTTGCCATGACAATTGCATTCTGTTCATTTTCGACTTGATTCACCTTATTCTTGAATTCATTCCATTGAATTGCACCAGTATTGGACCCATTTCCCTTGTTGCTATTTGAATTCGAGTTGCTCGAATTTGACCGCGCTGCTTGCGCTTCGTTAAAGTTGGCCCATATGTTTTCGCTCATATTTACTATATTAATTTATTATTTACACCAATGGGATTTGATTCCCGCTGCTGCTACACTGAAAGCACAGTTCCAGGAAAGCCTCAAAGCAACCAAAGTCGGCGTCATAACTTCGAGCTAGGTATTCAAACAAGTCTAGAATCTCAATCAGAAAGTGTGCAACAAACTGCTTGAACGTTGGGCGGATCTTCCCATGGTAGAAAATGACGCACTGCTCCGCGTCAGCCCGGTTCCAATCGTGCACGTTTACTCTCGGATATTCGATCGCAGAATCCATGTACATGCAGAACTCTCCAAAATGCAATGTATCGAGAATAGACGTGTAATTGCACGTTGACTGAATGTCATTGTATACGTCCTGTAGGAGATCTCTGTGGACGGAAACCCAATGATCAGGTAGCAGAGACGCGAGATCTTCCTGTCCGTCGTCGTCTGGTTGCTTCACAAGGTACACGTTGCCATCGTCAAATACAACGTCTTCGGTCTCATTGACACTCGTGTTGTACTCGTCGTCAGCCATTTGGGCTTGCAGCTAGCAATGCTGTTATAAACAGTATACTCCGGAGACCCTTAAGTGAAATAATTTACATTTGTAAAGTATATGAAACTGTCTCGGACCGAGTATTTCTACATAAAGTTGCGACGAAGGCTAAAGAAAATCAAGCACGCAACCATTGGAAGCTCGAAACCAAAGCCGACATTCCTCCTCACCGAAGCGCAACCAAAGCTGGACGCGATTGAGCAAATTCGCGCAGACCTCAAGGCGGAAAATATCGAAGTGCCCGGTATTGTGGTGGCTGGGGCGCAAAGTGCTGGCAAAAGTTCGCTGCTTGAGTCGCTCAGCAATGTCAATCTCCCCAGTGGCGAAAACATTACAACGCGCGTACCACTGATTCTTCGCCTGGAACGAAAGTCTGGAATCAGTGAGAGGTATGCAATTATTTCTGACAATCCAGATTTGGACACATATGGATCAAAGGTGAAGAATTTGGAAAACCTGCCGTCCAAAATAGTAGAATACACAAACAGGATTGCAGGAATGGATGGGTGCGTTGTAGACATGCCCATTCACGTAAAGGTGGTGTCTCCCGACGGTCCCAGCATGACGCTCATTGATTTGCCTGGCATTACCCACTTGTCTAGCAACAATGTACAGGAGGATATCCACCAGGCGACAGTCAATCTGGTGAAAAAGTACATTTCCAACGAGCAAATGATTATTCTGTGCGTTGTACCCGCAGTGGACGACTTTGCAAACTCCGAAGCAATTCGTCTCGCTAAAGAAGTGGACCCAGCTGGCAAGCGTACACTTGGTGTTGTTACAAAAGTTGACCTTTGCAAGTCTGATACCAAAATTGCAGAGAAACTGCGCGGCGAAGGCGCCAACGTCAAACTTGAACTGGGCTTTGTAGCGGTGCGCAACAGAACGCCTATAGACGTCGTGCGTGGCATTGGGATACCCAAGCTTCGTGAGCTTGAGCGCCGTTACTTTGAAACGTCCACGTATTTCATAGGAGTTGATCAGCAGTACTGGGGTATCGATACAGTGATTGGCAGGATCAGCGACCTTCAAATGAAAGCTGTAGATGAGTTCATTCCCAAAATGATTGATCAGCTCAGTACCAAAATGAATGAAATCGCTGTGGAACGAGACACACTCGCCCCGGAGTTTCACAATGACGTCCAAAAAGTGCAGCACATGCTCAAAATAGTCGTGTCGGTTGTTGCTGAATTCAAATCTCTTGCAAAATCTGTGGACGATTGCATAGACGACAACAAGCTGCACATTAGCCCTCGCACGTACGAAATGTACACAAAGTTTGCCAAGATGTTGCGCGAAAATCAGCCAGACTTTGAGACGCCCGAGTTTGCTGAGCGCATCAAGGTTGCTATAGAGGAAACTAAGTGCATAATGCTCTTCAACTTCATGTCGCATGTTGCATTCACTCAGCTGTACTTGGACACGCACATGTCACTCTATCGCGATACGTGCGATCAGCTCGTTGAGGAAATCCACAGCTACATTACGAAAGTACTTGGCGACATTGTGGGAAGGCAGTTGCAAATGCGATACCCACCCCTACTCGATGCCACACGGGGCGTTGTAAATGACTTTTTACAAGCACAGTGCGTGGAAATCAAATCGGTCATTCAGAGGGTTATCGAATCTGAGTTGTTCATCTTTACACAGAATGCAGAGTACCCCATAAAGGTGACTTCGATCAGCAGTGACGATTCTGTTGAATTTTTACAAAAAACGCTCAAAGCCTACAGCGACATTGCGATCGCTCGGTTGTGTGACATCATCCCTATGCAGTGTCACTTGTTTTTCGTCACGAGCGTCTACAAGAAACTGCACGAGTATGTAGACGTGGAGCGCATGTCACAGCACATTGTGGACGACGAAAGCGTCGTCACGCGCCGCAAGGCTGCTGAAACAACGCTCGGACGCTTCGATAAGGCGCTCAACGTTCTTCGTCGCTTGAAATGAGCGCCAACGCTTCTTCCGTACTCATAAGTAGATCAGTGCACCGCTCCCGAGCAGCTGCGTTGCAGCCCATCAGCGCTGCGTAGTGCTCGTGCAGCTCGGTAATAAACCGCGCGTGATCCAAATCGCGATACACACTGACAAACACCTGCGCGTAGACGCGAAACAGTGCGTCGCTGGTCATTGGTATTCTGGCACGCATCAGGGAGTTTTCAATTTGAGTAGCATATTGAGTCGCGAATTAAATATGTGAATTAAATTTTCTAGGGTTATCAAGTCAATCTCGATTCTTGGTCCAAAAAGACGGATCCATCTTGTATTGTACTCCATTATTTTCTCATTTATACATTCAATTGTGGAGCTAATGTCTAGCACCGCTGAGTTCACCTGCTGGCAACACGTTTTGAACACTGGGTCTGCTGAATCTTCGTGAAGCTTTGTAAATTCTTCCGCAATCTGAATTTTTGAAAGCACGTCCGTCATGTTCAGTAATTTGTTTAACGTTGCGTGGTCGTGAATGAGCGAATTTTTCAGCGAAATGTACACATCTTTCAAGGCTGAACTCACAAAGGTGGTTCCGATGAATGCCTCCATTACACTTGTTTGATAAATTTCTACGCCAAACGTAATGAAGTCCGCGTGCTGTCTCATTACGTTGTGTTTGGTGCTCCTACTTATTATTGGCACGTTCAAGAACAACACAAGACGAACAAAGTGGCTGTTTTTTGTTCACGGAACAAACGCTCGCGTATGCACGAACATGTGTAAAATACCCTTGAAGACGCTGGCCCTTACTTCGTTTACAGATCGCCCACAGCACATGGTGGTGCGGGAAGATCCTGCTAAAATATACGAATTGCAAAAACTATGGGCTAACGGAGCGGAACCAAACTGCTCAGTCACCCTTATTGCCAAGGGTAAAAGTATCAACAAAGTCGCAGTGCTTCGCACTGTGCGCGTCATTGGGTCTCA
>ERZ807291.3723-NODE-3723-length-21128-cov-7.328240_pt1 | contig 21128 bp, 16 predicted proteins | sample MGYA00521257_ERZ807291 | MGnify/ENA primary metagenome ERZ807291 (study PRJEB31413, sample SAMN03169783) | marine metagenome | biome: Marine; feature: Water; material: Subsurface seawater | place: North Sea | collected 2011-04-28 | depth 1 m m ... | reverse complement strand
ATGCCACAGAAAAAGCACGAAAAGTTTTCAACGAAAACTACACTGACTCCGATGGGGATGGTTACAGTAACCTTTTTGAAAGAGCCGTTGGGTCAGATTCTTTAGGACCGGACCGAAGGCATCATTTACCACAACAAGTGTTCATGCCTGACAACAAGCAAAGGATTTCCTTTGTTCGCTATAAATCCCCCTTGAGTACAACAGGAGAAGATTTTCAGTATATTGTGGAGCAAAGTACGAACTTGCAAACATGGGAATCATCCGGGCTGGTCGAGGAAAGTATAATTGATCTTGGTGAAAATATGGAGCGAGTAACTGTGATGACAACTGAAGCGATCAAACCAGGTGAGCGAAAGTTCTTACGATTAAGGGTCTCAGTACCATAAGTTATACAGCAAATTTAATAGATTGATTAGAGGTAGCGTGCTTGTGTAAATTGATTTACCTATGATGAAAACATCTCTTGCCATTATCTGCTTTTTTGCACTCGCACTCTCACTTTCAGCTCAAAACTACCCAAGCATCACCATTCAGGAATTACAAAAAATAATGGCCGCTGGAACGGTTGTGATTATTGATGTAAATGGGCCTAAATCCTATGCACGTGGCCACATACCAACAGCCATTGATTTCTCGAGTGCCAAAAACAATCTCACTAAGTTTCTCCCTAAAGATAAAAACACCCTCATAGTCTCTTATTGCGGGGGACCTGGCTGCCGAGCTTTCAAGCGTGGGGCAGATGCTGCAGCAGAATTAGGCTTCACGAACATTAAATATCTTCCTGGAGGAATTTCCGGATGGAAAAGATCCGGAGCTGCTATATCGAAAGATTAGTCTTCTGAGACATTCTCCATGATGCCATTATAGGTACATCGAAATGTGATAAAACCCTTTGCCTTTATCCCTTTTTAGGACAATATTTTATTATTGCTTCGATGAATTTCCTCCGCCTCAACATAATTAATTCAGGGCTCCTTTTGTTGATTAGCCCCCTTTCAAATTTTGCCCAAAGTAGCCAAATCAGTGAGCTCAAAGGTTCAATTTCTGTTCAATTGCAAGGTGGGTCCCCTGAAAGACCCTTCTTTCTTGTAAGTTCATCTAGCCTTAAGGGGGATGCTGTTTTTCGTGGTCAAGTAAAGCACACCACTGACAATAATATTTCATTCTACGAGGTTCCTGATTTACTCGACCCCGATCAAATGCGTCCTCCTTTCAAGCTTGGAATGCTTTCTAGTGTACAAGCACGGGCAGAAGCATTTGTTGAGTCGAATGGAAGCTTATCCAGTTTGATATTAACTTACCCGGGTGATGGTTATAAGACAGTGCCTGATATTTTCGTCGATTTACCCACTTCAGGCACAAGTTCAGCAAGTGATTTCAGGCTCGCAGAAATTGAGGCTGTGGTTGACTCAGGTATGCAAAGAATATCGTCATTGCTTATTAAAGATAAGGGTCGTGGGTATGAGGATCCTCCACGAGTCAAAATTGAAGGTGGTGCTCATTTTATTAAAATTGTTGAAGAAGGGTCAATATTCACTGGTAAATTTTTTAAAATTTTAAGTAATGACCAAACCAGTGTTATTGTTGAAAACCCATTAGGTATTGATTTAAACGAGGTTTTCTCCTCCGATCGACTCATTGAGATTTACCAGGCCTGGACCCTAGGTTCGTTGTTTGGTCATAAAGCTGAAGATGTGAGCCTCGCCGAAGGAAATGAGACGACCGCAGATTTCATTTACTTTTTGAAATCTCACGAAAACCAAAATGGTTCGATTTCTGACTTCAGTTGCTATTACCACGATGGAGATATTTGGCGCTCCAAAGAAGACCCCGGAAAACTGGACTCCGCTGACACTGTCGTCATTCATCCGGATCAAGCATTTATCTTAGCGAGGAGATCACCTTCCCCGCTGGATCTTGTCTTTTCTGGAAGTGCAACAACTCGTAACACGTTTGGAAGCTTCCCCCCTCACTTAAAGCGCCAACTGTTAAGCAATCCGTATGGAGTGGATATAATGCTTTCCGACCTCATTTCAGCCCAGAATATATCAACTGACCCTCTGGCCATAGATAAATGGTACGCAGATAGCTCACAGGAACTCGCAGACAATGTAAAGATACTGAATGACAATGTGTGGAGTACCTATTGGAATGATGGTACCAATTCTAATATTGAGGTGATTGCCAAAGCCACTGCTCGATTTGGAACCGGGATTGGTGGAGGTTTAACCCAACAAGATATATCTTTTACTAGTGGCTTGATAACCGCTATGACCAATACGGTTTCATCTAATGTTGTGATTACATCAGATAATCACGGATTAAAGAATGGATTTTCAGTTCTGATTAGCCAAGCCAGTGGGTACAAAACTAATGCGGACAAGGAACAGGTTGATGAGAACGGAAACCTGGTATCAACTGGTGCCATTCCGTTTGTCATCGAGTCTGGAGCGAATGGAACCCACGAAATAAATGTTCTGGATAATAACACTTTCGAACTTATCGGTAGGCTTGGGGATTGTGACTTTATCAATGATGGTTTGGCCACATGGTCTACAGGACTAAGTGGCAGTGGATATGATTCCAATGCGTTCGTCTCTTTTACCGGTGGTGGAGGAAGTGGAGCAAAAGGGGTTGCGTATGTTTCAAGCGGAAAAGTTACCTCTATCCTTGTAACGGAATCAGGTGCTGGTTATCTCTCTGCGCCCAAAGTATTGATTCATTCTGGTGGATGGAGAAAACTCGGCGCAGGGAACGCACCTTTTAACGATGCCCACATCCCAGCCAGTTCCGGCATTCTCCTTGTTCGTAATCATACCGGGGCTGTTCCATCACTCTTTAGTATTGATAGCCCATTAAATTGACGGAGGATCAACTCATTTGGTGAGCATCCACATCAAGTATATCATGCACCTCGGGATCTAGGGGAAATGTTGCTCTTATTTTAGCCAGGCCACTAAGTGTGGTTTGGATGGATCCCGTGAAATAAAAAAGGTGGACTCGGTAATATCCTTTAATCTTCTCAATTGGAGCCAAAGCTGGTCCTTTCACTTCCACCCCTGTTAATGGCTCGGCATCCAGCAACTTCCTCCATTCATTTGAGTAAAATTCTGTTTTTTCTAGGCTCCTTCCTCTAAATATATGGCGAATTAGATGGCGATAAGGCGGATAGGCAAGTTCTCGTCGCATCGCCATTTCTTCCTCAATAAAGCCATCAATATCCGGTTTCCTTGAAAACTGAATAGACGGGGAATGCGGGGCATAAGTCTGAATGTATACCTCTCCAGCACGGTCACCTCGCCCTGCCCTGCCGGCTACTTGTACCAGAAGCTGAAAGGATCTTTCTGAGGCACGAAAATCTTCCATCCGCAAAGGCAAATCTGCATCAATAACACCGACAAGGGTAACATTTGGGAAATCTAAGCCTTTGGCGATCATTTGAGTGCCAACCAGAATATCAATCTTCCCTCTCCTGAAGTCACGAAGTGTTTCCCGGAAAAGGTTTTTCTTCGTCATCATATCAGCATCTACTCGTACAATCTTCGCTCTTCTTGGCATAAGACTACTTACAACATCTTCAATCTTTTGCGTTCCATGACCTTTACGCCTTACCTCCAAAGACTGGCAAGATGCGCAACAAGAAGGGGCTACTTTACGAAACCCACATAAATGACAGCGTAAATATCCATCCGTCCTATGAAATGTGAGGGCGATACTGCAATCTTTGCATTCTTCCACCCAACCACAGTCCGTGCACAACATCGTGGTATTGAACCCTCTGCGATTTAAAAAAAGAATACTCTGCTCCCTTTTTTCATACCTTTGCCTCATCGCCTCAAGCAATGACTGAGATAAGATCGGGGTACCTTTTTCTCGGCGAGCATCAAGTCGCATATCCACAACATGAACAAGCGGAAGCTTTCTTCCATCAATTCTGTTCAGCAACTTGCCAACCTTGTATTTATTTCGCTCTATGTTCCTAAAGGTCTCCAAGCTTGGGGTGGCTGAACCTAACACGCAAATCGCGTCATTTAGCATGGCTCGGTAAACCGCTACATCCCGGCCATGATATCTTGGGGTATCCTCTTGCTTGTAAGCCAATTCATGTTCTTCATCTACAATAACCAGGCGTAAAGGAGAAATGGGAGCAAAAACAGCAGATCTAGCCCCGACTACTATGCGGGCTTTCCCGGTCGTTAAATTCCGCCAGGCATCCACCCGTTCACCACTCGAAAGGTGACTATGCCATACCACAATCTGCTCACCGGTTTTTGAAAAACGAGCTCTTAATCTTGATACAGTCTGAGGTGCAAGAGATACTTCGGGGACTAGAAAAAGAACCCCGCCACCTTGGGCCAATGCAGCTTCCATTGCCTCAAAATAAACTTCTGTCTTTCCTGAACCCGTGACCCCATGTAAAACTTGAACCCCAAATTTTTCCCTCTCAAGAGCCTTACCTATTTCAGTAGAAGCTTCTTTTTGCTCACAAGTTAACTCCCATTCTGCATCCACTCCCTCAAAATCCAAGTCATCATCATAAGCATCACGATTAATCACTTCTGCAGTCTCCACGGCCAATCCTTTTACAATCAGCCCTTTGATTAAGTTTTCGCTAAACCCGTGCCCATGAATAAGGTCTTTTTTACGAAAAGGTACAGGCTGTGCCGTTAAAAAGTTGAACAGTTTTTTCTGCTTGGGAGAGCGCTTCAACGCTTCATTCACGATGTCAGATTCTAATTTAGACTTTGCTTGGATGAGTTTTTCATTTTTCTCCCTCATTCCATCCCGTACTGCAGCGGGTATCATTGCTCCCAACACAGACTCCATAGAACAAGAATAGTAGGCAGCCATCCACTTAGAAAGCTTCATTAAGTCTTGGGTAAGCACAGGCTCTTCTTGAACTAAATGACTTACAAACCGTAATTTATCAGCAGCTATTTCCTCCTTTGAATCAAGAGAGAAAACCACCCCTAGTACTCGCCTCCTGCCGAGCGGAATCTGGACAAGACAGCCAGGTTTGATCCTGGCGAAAAACTTTTCAGTGACACCGTATGTTAGTAACTGATCGAATCCCACAAGTGGCTGCACTTCAATCCTCATGAACTCACTCCCCTCGGAGGTCATAGCAAAGGAGACGGGCTCCTTCACCTGTCATCCGATCTTTTTCATTTTGCATCACATAGAGTAACCCTTGGCTAACCGCTGGTAAAGTCCAAGTACTTGGGGCAAAGAATAATTGGGCTTTTGACATCATTTCCCAGCCTCGGGGACTAAGTTTTAAACTGACTAAAGAGCCAAATTCAGAAAGCCCGATAAAATGATCACCCTCAACGCCTATTTTAAGCAAAGAACCACGAAACAATTGTAAGTCGAGGTCTCTTTCATTGATCACCTGAGACCAGGAAATGGGCTGATGCCACTTCAATGCACCTGCATTAAAATCGAGGCAATACACTTGGGCCCCGCGCTGATGCCTCCCGGAGACCCCGTAAAGAAAAGAGCCAGAGGTAACAGGAGTCATCCAATGAATATTTAAGCTCGAGTCCCTCCAAATTTCATGTGCGTTAAATTGATTATCAAATTGAATAATGACTGAACCTTTTTCATAACATTCAGACAGGTAAACACGATTTTCACCAAGGGGAATGGGAGGCACTGCATTGACTGACTCGTAACTTTTTGACCTCCAGGGAAAACGGGAGAGTTTTGTGCCATCTTGAGGATCAATAACCAGCAAGCCTCCCGTGGAAGGTCGGCTTTCTCCACCAGCAAAGACAAGGCACACCTCCTTCCCATGAATATCAGTCTTTCGGGGAGAGGAATAACTCGCACCCCATTCATCTTTGGTCACCCATTTCGTCTGGCCTGTTTTCAGGTCCAATCCGATAACGGAGCGCTGCTGACTGCCACCAATATTTATAATGAGGGTTTCTCCAATAATTAATGGGTTTGATCCCTTCCCAAAAAAATTCTGAGGGATATCAAATTCTTTACCTAAATTTCTCTTCCAGCAAACTTCCCCCGTTGCGAGGTCAAGGCAGGTCAGGCATGCAGTAACCCCAAGTAAATAAACATGATCAAATGCAATAACAGGACTAGACCGGGGTCCATTCAGATAACCGTAACGGTCTTCGTAGACCACGGGATAAGAATGTCTCCATAGAAGCGAACCATCCCCCGCATCCCTGGCGTCAATTACTTCATTCCCCTTAAACCGGTGAAACATAACCAATTTACCTTTAGCAATCGCAGGAGAAGCATACCCATCGCCTTTCTCTACTTCCCAAAGTAGCGAAGGCGAACGGTTGGCCCAACCTAATTCAATCAAAGATTCCCGACAAATGGCATCGTCATGGGGGCCATTAAAACGGGGCCAGTCAGAAGTAACGGCTTGTGTTGATAACGGTTTTGCCTCCCTATAAAATTTTAATTTCAATTCACCATAATTTTTCGCTCCAGGAGAGGAATACAAAAGGCTGTAGAAAAAAAGTACCAGTAAGGACAATTTCTTTATAAATAACTCTGCCATATCTAGTTGAAATTAAATAAGTCCCAAAGAGGTAAAGGCATGGAATAATAAAATAAATAAATGAACTCGCACCCACTCACTTTTCCTTTTTAATGAGACGAATAAACAAGTGAAAGATGTAATCAAGTCGATCCCCTCCTCTTTTAAGCAAAAGAGAAAACAGAAAAATGTTTTTAATTTTTTTCGATTCGCCATCATTCTTGCATTTTTTGTGGTAGTTTACATGAACATCTTCAGGCTTTTAATGTCGGAAGAGCGGGGTGTTTCTCAAATCTCATGGGTGGAATCCTTCTACTGGGTTCTAACCACCATGTCCACCCTGGGTTATGGGGATATCACATTCTCAGGTGATGCAGGAAGGCTTTTTTCGATGGTCGTCATGTTCACAGGGGTATTTTACCTTTTTATCGTCCTTCCATTTGTATTTATGGAATTCCTCTACAAACCCTTTATGGAATACCAAACTGGGTCTCGGGTACTCCGTAAATATGATCCGGTGAGTGAAAAACATGTTATTCTGACCCACTATGATTCCGTAAGCCATGCCTTGATGGATAAACTTACTCAGTTTGGATATCCATTTATCATCGTAATTGAAAACCTTAAGCAAGCATTGGAACTTCATGACATGGATATCCCGGTCATGCTTGGCAATCTTGATGAAGCCGAAACCTTTGAGAATGCAGGTATTAAACATGCGGCTATGGTCGTTGCCACAGACGACGACGTTCGAAATGTTAACATTGCTTTTCGGGCGCGTGATGCTTCTCCGGACCTGACTGTTGTAAGCACATGTAATCGTGCCACTTCAGAGGAAATCTTAAGCCTTGCCGGGGCATCTCATGTCATTCGTTCTGCGAAGCAAATGGGAAGCTTCTTAGCCCGCAGGATAAGTTGTACGGATAACAACACCCATCTCATAGGATCCTTTGATGAAGTGCAGATTGCAGAAGCAACAATTCATGGCACCCCCCTTGTGGGAAAAACACTCAAGGATACTGGGCTGCGGGACGAGTTTGGAGTTAATGTTGTCGGCATGTGGGAACGCGGGAGATTTCAACTACCTGAGGCGGACGCAATGCTCAACAATCACACCGTACTTTTATTAGCGGGAAGAGAGCAAAACTTCGAAAAGTATGACCAAGCTTTCAGTGGATTTTCTAAAAACAGTGCCGCTGTAATTATTATTGGAGCAGGTCGTGTCGGACGAGAAACCGCCAAATCTCTTGAATCGATGAATATTCCTTATCGAGTGATTGAAACAGATGAAAAAAAATGCTCTATGGTAAAAAATGCTATTCATGGAGATGCATCCGTAAAATCTGTTCTGGAACGGGCAGGCATTAACAATGCTCCCGCCGTAGTCATCACTAGTCACAACGATGAATCCAATGTTTACCTCACCATATATTGCCGCAAATTAAGACCCGACATCCAAATTATCACCCGGGCATTCCTCCATCGCAATGTGGAACCACTCCACCGAGCTGGTGCTGACTTTGTTATGTCTCAAGACCATATGGGAGCCAACACCATCTTTAACCTGCTGAACAGAGCTGAGATTCTTATGGTTACCGAGGGACTGGATATTTTTAGTCAAAAAACCCCAAAGTCCTTGGTTGGGGTAAAACTAAAAGACTCGCGAATTACTGAAAAAACTGGTTGCAGTATTGTCGCGATCAAGGGAGACAGCGGGACCATCATAACGCCTTCTTCCGAGCATCAGTTTTCCGCAAACGGAGAAATTATACTGATCGGAGATGAAGCCGCAGAGAAAGCTTTTGAAAGAAAGTTCGGCTCTCATTAGGCTTTAGGGGAATTTGGTTCGCCGAAAACATTAGTGGAGAAAAAAGCCGCTCAATTGTTGTGCAAGCTTGATGCACCCCGTGGTTTTTTTGCCGGTGTGCTGGAAGCCGGCTTTAGCATTTTTATTCTCCTGATTGCCATTCGTTTTTTTGAAGCACCGAATTATTGTAAAGCAATTATTGCAGCCGGTTCTCCAATAGGGCTTATTTTGTCCCCTTTTTTGATGAGTTTGTGGGCCAACTCCCAAATTCAAGACCCTCGAAAATGTTCTATCCTGATGGCATTTTGCTCGGCATTCATTTTTGCCGCATCCCTTAGTCCTGATGTTATCTTCTTTACTGGCTGTATCTTACTTGCACAAATTTGCTTATCTCAAATCCCGAGTCTCATGATTTCGGTCTATTCTCAACTTTACTCCAAGAAAGAAAGAGGATTCAGGTTATCCATTACCCTTGTGCTTAGTGCATGCGGAGGCATGGTCTCCTCCTATTATCTTGGGAAATACTTAGATTTAGAGCAGGCGGACCCGCGATTAGCCCTGTGGGCAATTTCCGGTGCTGCGTTATGCTGTGGAGTATTTCACTTTTTCATGCCAAAAGTAAAAGGAGAACAACCCTACTTATCCAGGCTCGTTCGCTTTCGAAATATCTTTAAAATCCCAAAAGAAGACAGATTATTTCTTCGAATTTTAATCGCCTGGATGATCTTAGGCTTTGGGGTAATTATGACATTTCCCTTACGAATTGAATACCTAGCAAATAAACAGGGACTTAACTTTAGTAACGAAGAAATTGCTTTTATCGGGGTTTCTATCTTTTTCACAACCAAAGTTGTAAGCGTATTACTATGTGGTAAGCTATTTGACCGAGTTCACTTCATGCGATTTAGGATTGTCCTTAATCTGGTTATGCTGACTGCCATTCTAATTTACTTTAATGCAGACACATTCCTTGGGGTTGCCATCGGCACAGCGATAGCCGGTTTGGGGACAGGAGGTGCAAATATCGCCTGGAACTTATGGGTTACGAAACTAGCACCAAGCGGAAAGGAATCAGAATACATGGGGGTGCACCTTTTTCTGACTGGATTAAGAGGCAGCACTGCACCTTTTTTGGGCTATGCCTTACTTGAACCCCTTGGCTATTCAGGTATATCTATACTTTCAGCTATTCTCGTTCTTGCGGCCACCCTTATTTTCTTAACAACGGTTAATCACTCCCGTTTTGAAGACCAAAATGCTTCTAAGGTATCACATCCCACTTTTTGCTAGGCTTACGGATTGACTCATAGACTAAATATTTATTCACTCTGATCATGAAATCTATTTGCTCAACTGCCTTACTATTCTTACTCCTGACGCCTGCTGCATTCACCAAATCCCGGCTGGGTGAATATTACTATGGCTTTGGCTACTCTATGCTTGATGGCGGTAAAGATGGGGTTGATGTGGAAGGTGATGTGTTGCACCTTTCGGCCAATTCTCTCGCAAGTGACTATGCGGATTTTGAACTTTATTTAGATTACGCAAATGTGGAAGTTGCAGCAGAAGATAAATCTTCCTGGAACTTGGGTTTAGACTATATTCGCAGGTTTGATGACCTGTCTCTTGCCGGCGGCATGCTTCGCCCTTTTCTTGGGGCAGGTGTCGGTTATTTAAAAGATAATGCACAGGCAAGGCTGCTTGATGATGGTTTTACATGGTCCATTTTGGCCGGCACTGAAATTATGTTTACGGACGAAATCTCACTTTCACTCGGAGGCAGATTACTAGGTGCATGGAAAGACTTTAGCTCAACCGACTTCAGCTTTGATCTGGGGCTAACCTGGTGGATAGATGATGTCCATGGGGTTGCCTTTGAGTATTCGCATACGACCGAAAACGAGATCGATTTTATCGGTCTAAAGTATCTTTATTCCTGGCAGTAAAAACGTCACTTGAATGTGAGACTTTATGTAATTTAAATTGAATACCCAGCAATTCGATAGCGTACCTGACCGCCGGCATACAAATAGTCTAAAATGGGATAAGTACCCCGGGAAAGATATTTTGCCCCTCTGGGTGGCAGATATGGACTTTAAATCGCCTCCTGAAGTGATCGACGCCGCTGTTGCTGCTTCTAAATTTGGCAACTTTGGCTACTCCAGGTGTCCTCCCACCTTAGTCGAAGCTGTTATTGAGAGATGCAACAAACTTTATAACTGGCAAATTGAACCAAATTGGATCGTTTGGCTTCCGGGTATGGTTTGTGCGCTAAATGTGTGTTGCCGGGCTTTAGAGAAAAATAATCCAAAAGTATTCACTCAAACCCCTATCTACCCTCCCTTCCTCACAGCTCCAGGAAATTTCGAGCTCTCTTCCGAAAGAATCCCGATGAAGCTTGAAGGTGATCGGTTCACCTTTGATTTTGAAACTATTGAAAACCTGGATACGAAACCTGGAGATCTTTTTATGCTCTGCCACCCCCATAACCCTGTGGGGACTGCTTTTAAAAAACAAGAGCTTATCCGGCTGTCCAAATGGATTACAGAAAACAACCTTTATATATGCTCAGATGAGATTCATTGTGACTTAATTCTGGATCCAGCTTCCCAGCACTTTCCCATTGCCTCTCTTAGCCAAGAATTAGCCTCTCGGTGCATCACTCTTATGGCACCTAGTAAAACCTTCAACCTTCCAGGCTTTGGTTGTTCTTTTGCTGTCATATCGGATCCGGAGTTACGGATTAAATTTAAAAAAGCACTCCAGGGCATTGTGCCTGATCCGCCTGCTATGGGATTCCTGCTTGCGGAGAAAGCATACAGGTGTGGTGAACCTTGGAGGCTTGAACTATTGGCTTACTTACGAAAAAACAGAGATCTGGCTCACACAAAAATTAGTGAAATACCTAATCTTCGCCCTTTTTGCCCCGAAGCCACCTATCTTTTATGGATTGATGCCAATGCACTCCCGGTTGATAACCCCCATCAACATTTTGAACAATTCGGGGTTGGGCTATCAGACGGAAAAGACTTTGGAGCACCTGGCTTCCTAAGGCTTAATTTGGGCTGCACTCATGACCTTCTCACGGAAGCCCTTCTTCGTATGGAAAATGCCTGCAAAGCTTTGTCATGAAAAAAGAAGATGGTGATTCCTTCAGGAAACTAAAGGATTTACATGAAGTCATTCGACTTCACGATCAAAGATACTACAAAGATGCTCAGCCCACGATTTCCGATCAAGAGTATGACAGGTTAAAAAAGGATCTTGAGAGTCTCCAAAACCAGCTTGACCCTCTTGGTTTATTTTTGGCCGAAAGCAATGACCCCGATGACAGGGAAAAGCAAGAAGACAAAATTCAAGTCGGAGATGACCGTCTCAATGGGTTTTCATCCAATCAGCACTTAACCCCTATGCTTAGCCTTGATAACACATATGATCAGGATGAATTTTACGATTTCGATCAACGATTAAGGAAGATTTTCGACACAGATTCTTTAGCTTATGTTGTTGAACCAAAAATTGATGGTGTGGCCATTTCACTTACCTATAAGAAAGGAGAACTTACCACGGCCACAACCAGAGGAAATGGAATAACAGGGGATATTGTGACCCAGAATGTTCTTCATATCGAAAACCTCCCCCGCAAACTCAATCATGAAGCACTTCCGAATTTAATCGAAATTCGGGGTGAAGTGTTTATGAGCCACGAAGAGTTTGGCCGCATTAATAAAGAACGTGAAAGTCTAGGAGAAAACTTATACGCAAACCCCAGGAATCTTGCGGCCGGGACCGTCAAGCTCTTGGACCCAAAGGAAGCAAGAAAACGTAAATTGGAAATCGTTCTCTATGGACTCGGTCATTGTGAGCCTAGAAACACTTTTAGGCAGCAATCAGCTTTCCATCAGGCTCTCCGTGACTGGAACATTCCCATTGTTGAATTCTTTAAACCGGCAAGGAATGTAAAAGAAGCATGGGACGCGATCATGTTGCTTGACCAGGCGAGGCATAACTACACCTACCCCACGGATGGTGCTGTTATAAAATTAGATTCATTCGACATGCAGGCGACTGCTGGCTCAACCTCCAAAGCTCCTCGTTGGGCAATCGCTTACAAGTTTGAATCCGAAAGGCAATCTACCCTCTTAGAGGATATAATTTTCCAAGTTGGCCGAACTGGAACTATTACCCCGGTTGCCTGCCTGAAACCCATACAGTTGGCGGGTACCATTGTTTCACGAGCAAGTTTGCATAATGCCGATGAAATTTCTCGAAAAGACATAAGGATAGGAGATTATGTGGTGGTTGAAAAGGCAGGCGAAATCATACCTCAGGTCATTGAGGTGGAAGTGGGGAAAAGAAAGAATCACCTTTCAGCTTTCGAATTTCCTGAAAACTGTCCCTGTTGCCAGGCTGATCTACTCAGAGTTGAAGGCGAAGCTGCCTGGAAATGCCCAAACTATACATGTAAGGATCAAGTCAAAGCCCGGCTTGAATACTTTGCGTCAAGAGGTTGTATGGATATCGAAAACCTTGGCGAATCAGTTATCAAACAACTGATTGAGAAGCAGCTTGTCACAAAGATTTCCGACCTCTACGAACTTCAAGAGGATCAACTTTTAACCTTAGAAGGGTTTGCAGGTAAATCCGCCCAGAACTTGGTGAATTCCATAGAAAAAAGTAAGGGGCAAGACTTTTGGCGATTACTATGTGGTTTGGGAATCAAGCATGTAGGCACCGCCGCCGCAAAAGATCTCGTTCGGCAATTTAAAAGCCTGGATAAACTAGTGGAGGCATCCATGGATGACCTTACTTGCATTAATGGTATCGGGGATACCATGGCAGATAGTATCTGCACCTTTTTTCAATCTGAATTCAATCTTTCGGAAATAGAAAAACTTAAAACTCATGGACTTCTTACTTTCACTACTGAAGATTCTGCCAATCTGCCTCTCCATGATAAAATTTTTGTCCTGACTGGTTCTCTGACCAAGTACACCCGTGACCAAGCAACTGAGCAAATTGAAGCACGCGGAGGCAAAGTATCCTCAAGTGTAAGCAAAAAAACTTCTTTTCTCTTGGCGGGCCCAGGCGCCGGTTCCAAACTGAACAAAGCTCGTTCCCTCCAAGTTGAAGTCATCACTGAAGAGCATTTTGAAGATCTTATAAAAAAGCCATAAGGGGTGCCTCTATTCTAGTCTATTTACATTGTGAGAATGAAATGAATTCGATATAAAGGTTCCTTTTTTACTTTTTAATACTCTTACTTTATGAATAACTTCGATACCGTAGAAGATGCTCTTCGTGACATCGCTCTTGGTAAGATGGTCATTGTCACGGATGATGAATCCAGGGAAAATGAAGGTGACTTAGTGATGGCTGCATCCAAAGTCACTCCTGAGGCGATCAACCATATGATTATTCATGCAAGAGGTCTAATTTGCGTACCTTTGCTAAGGAATCAACTATCAAGGCTCGGCGTTTCCAGTATGGTCCCCCACAACCGGGAAGCTCAAAGAACAGACTTTACCGTTTCGGTTGACGCAGCCGAAGGCATAACCACCGGTATAAGTGCTTTCGACCGGGCCAGCACTATTCAGATTTTAGCAGACCCTAATGCGAGCCCGGAAGCTCTGGTGCAACCTGGCCATGTATTCCCATTGCGGGCGCGCCCTGGTGGGGTTCTTGAGAGAGCTGGCCATACAGAGGCAGCTGTAGATCTGGCTTCACTGGCTGGGTTACACCCGAGTGGTGTGATTTGTGAAATCCTTAAAGAAGATGGAACAATGGCGAGAGTGCCCGACCTTATTAAGTTAAAGGAGCAATGGGGCATGAAACTGATTTCGATCGCCTCTCTTATCGAATATCGGCACCAAAGGGATCAGCTCATTGAAAAAGTTTCCGAATCCCCTTTTCTTACCAAACATGGAAATTTCACCCTCCATGCTTTTCGAAGTATCCTGGATCAGCGAGTTCATTATGCGCTGACTATTGGGGATCTGTCAAAGGAGTTAGAAATACTTGTCCGTGTTCAAACGGCCAATATCCTGATTGATTCCCTTGGTTTAATTGAAGAAAAAGGACAGCCCAATATTCTCGATCAAACCTTATCGGTGCTCGCCAAAGAAGGAACCGGTGCCTTACTCTACATGGAACCGAGAAAAAAAGACCCCCAAGGTCTGGCTGAAGAAACATCTCAGGGGTCTCCGCTGCTACAGCCTAAAATGGATTTCCGGGATTATGGAATAGGGGCTCAAATTTTGGCGGCCCTGGGGTTGAAGAAATTAAGACTTCTTTCACGAGATCATCGCAAAGTCGTAGGCCTTGAAGGGTATGGGCTTGAAATTGTGGAACGCGTACTACTGCCAAAAGAATGAGCCTAGACTGCCCACCCTTTTTTCCCATTGATCCCCAAAATTTTAAAATTGGGATCGTTGCCTCACAATTTAATATAAGCCTAGTAGATTTCCTATTGTGTCGGGTAAAAGAAATTATCCATGAAAATGGTACCCCCCTAGAGCTCATCGTAGAAAGAGTACCCGGTTCCAATGAGATACCCTCGGCGATTAATTTATTACTTGAGAAGAAAACATTTACAGCGGTGATCGGTTTGGGGGTTGTGATTAAAGGGAGTACATCCCACCACCACCTTGTAGCTGAATCTGCAGGAAATGCGATTCAATCGCTTGCCCTCAAACACAACACCCCTGTCATCAATGGCATCATTGTGACGGATGATTTAAAATCTGCAGAAGACCGAATAACTGGCTCTATCGACCGGGGTAAAGAATTTGCCCAAGCCGCACTCCAAATGGCAAAATTGAAAGAAAAATGGACGACGATTTCATAATCAACCCAAAGTGGAGCCAACGTAGGCAAAACCGCTGTGCAGCCTTCAGGTTTCTTTTTCAGTGGGAAATGAATCAATCCGACAAGTTACAAACTGACCTGGATGACTACTTTTCATACCTCGGGCATAATGAGGATTATTTCAGTTATGCGGTTGAGCTTATTGCTGGGGTTATTGAAAAATCTGAAATTCTTGATTCCATCATCCGCGAGCTTGTTCAAAATTGGGATTTTGGGAGAATTGGCAAGGTTGAGCTGGCTCTCTTACGGGTATCCTTATACGAAATTAAATATCGATTGGATGTGCCTCCCGTAGTGATTATTGATGAAGCTCTTGAGATAAGTAAGGACTTTTCATCCGACAATTCGAGAAAGTTTTTAAATGGCGTCTTGGATAAGGCAATGATTCAAATAGCCCGCCCTACCCGCAAGCCGGCGATTTAACCTTATACTTTTCCGATCCCAAAAGCCTGATAGCCCATTCCCTTGAGCTTTTGTAGATCAAGTAAATTGCGACCGTCAAAAATATGAGCCGGACGAAGCATACTCGTTAAAACTTTTTCATAATCGATCTCTTTAAATTCATCCCACTCGGTTAAGATAGCTATCGCATGCGTACCAGCACAGGCATCCTCAGGAGAATTGCAAAAACTTAAACGGTCCAGGCTACTTTCATCTGCAATACCAAGAGATGATAATACTGAATCCTTTGTGACCTGAGGATCATAAATCTTCAGACTGCCTTTTTCCTCAAGAAGACGCTTACAAATACTGATTGCAGGTGATTCTCTTGCATCATTCGTGTCTTTCTTAAAGGCAAAACCTAAGATTGCGATCTGCTTACCTGAAATAGTGTTATGCATAGCATCAAGCATACGCTGAACAAACCGCTCTTTTTGATACTCGTTCATGGATATGACTTGATCCCAGTATCCGGCCACTTCGGGAAGACCGAAATGACGGCAAAGATAAGTAAGGTTTAAAATATCCTTTTGAAAACAGGACCCTCCAAACCCAATCGAGCTTTTTAAAAACTTGGGGCCAATTCGCGAATCCATTCCAATAGCCCTAGCCACTTCATCGACATCGGCTTCGGTTTCTTCGCAAAGAGCAGATATTGCATTGATGCTCGAAATACGCTGTGCCAAGAAAGCATTGGCTGTCAACTTTGAGAGCTCGGAAGACCAAAGGTTTGTCGTAAGAATGCGTTCTTTATCTACCCATTGGGCATAGATACTGACTACTTTTGCTACAGCCGCATTACCCGCTTCGGTCGTCTCCCCACCTATTAACACACGGTCTGGGTTTTCCAAGTCTATCATGGCAGTGCCCTCCGCCAGAAACTCAGGATTCGAAACCACTTGATAATGAAACCCATTCTCGGCACCTCGTAAAATTTCATTAACCATCTGGGCTGTTCGAACAGGAACCGTTGATTTCTCCACCACAATCTTATCCCCACCTCCTGCTTCTGCAATTCGCCTGGCACAGGATTCAACAAACCGTAAATCAGCAGCCTGACCCGCCCCGGAGCCGTAATCCTTGGTTGGGGTGTTGACGCTAATAAAAATGATATCTGCCTCCTGGAGGCTTGGGTCAATATTAGTGGAAAAGAACAGGTTTTTGCCACGAGTATGCTCAACAATTTCTAGTAAGCCAGGCTCATAAACCGGAAGATTATCAGAATTCCAATCAGCAATGCGCTGCTCATTTAAGTCTACCACAGTGACCTGAATATCAGGGCACTTTTGGGCAATCATGGCCATGGTTGGTCCCCCAACATAACCAGCTCCAATACAACAAATTTTCATGATTATATTTCCTAGCAAAAATTTTACATTCTTGCGATTCCATAATCCTTTGATGAGATTGATAGGAAACTAAATGGAAGAAATGATGAACATACCATGGGGCCGAATGCTACTGCTAGCTTTCTTTGTGTATTTATTTTTTATCGGGCTTGCCTGGATCTACGGAAAAAAAATTCTATTTCCAGCCCCTGAATCGAGTTACCAAAAAAGTGATCATTTCATACAGGTTCAGACTTCAGGAGAGACCAAAATTTACCTCCTACGCCAAGGCAATACGAAAAAGCCCGCCATTACTATTATTTACAGTCATGGTAATGCCGAGGATATTGGGCAACTGGCACCCTTTTTTGAAATGTGGAAAGAAAAAGACTGGGAGATTTTGGCCTATGACTACCCCGGCTATGGACTCAGTGCTGGCGTTCCATCGGAAGAAGGTTGCCTGCAAGCAATTGAAGCAGTCTATCAGTACGCCATCAAGGATTGCGGGCGCTCCCCTGAAAGCATTTTAGTTTGGGGGTGCTCCTTAGGCACTGGGCCTTCCTGTCATCTCGCTGCCAGTCAAAAAGTGGCAGGACTACTACTTGAGACTCCCTTTCTTTCGGCTTTCCGTACTGTAACCGAAATCCCGTTTTTACCATGGGACTATTTTAATAACCTGGAAAAAGTGAGACGGATTCGCTGTCCGTCTCTAATTATTCACGGAAAATTGGATGAAGTGGTACCCTTTCGCCATGGTAAGAGATTGCACCAGGAACTCCCTGAACCCAAAACATTTCTCTCTTTTCATGAGGCCACCCACAATAACCTGGAATCTATTGGTGGAGAGAAATACAAGGATGGTATTGTTCAATTTATCGATAATCTTGCAACTTCAAGAATTTCGGGTCATGGTGAATAGATTACTAATTTATGGGCGGTAAATTTTAGGGTGTGTAAATGTTTGGTTTAAATAAAAGAGAACATAAGTTTTTTCGTTTTTTTGCCTTTGGTCACTTGATTCTAGGAATTGGCCTTTTCATTTTTAGCTTTCTGCCCAGTTGCGAAAAAGAACCAGAAGAGGTTCATGTCTTTGAACTCGCTTCTGCAAGCCCGCAGTCCGTAGATGTACCAGCCCCACCCCCTCCCCAAAAAATACCGCAAAAAAAGGAAATCATAAAACCTGTTCCGCCGGTAAAGCCAACCCCCAAGCCTAAGCCCAAACTGCCATCCAAGCCTAAACCCAAACCAATCACACCCAAGCCCAAGCCACTCATCAAGCAAACCCCCAAGCCTAAGCCCATATCCTTTGAGCAATTCCGCAAGGACAGGAAATTGCCATCCCCCACTAAACCACGGCCTCAGGTGCAAACGGTAAAGCCTATCAAGCTTAACCCATCAGACTTTAGTCTTCCTCAAATCAAAGTCACTTCAACCAGCAGTTCCACCCCTACGGTTTCGGCCAGTGCTGTGAATCAATATCTTGCTCGGGTAAAAGCAAAACTTGAAGGAATTTGGAGAAAATTGCTTTCAGAATCCGCACTTAGTGACGGAGGCGAGGCACGATTAAGTTTTCGTATTTCACAAAACGGGTCACTTATTTCTCCCCGACTTTCTAAGTCCTCTGGCAATCCATCACTTGACCGCCTCGTTTTAGAAGTGGCCAGAAGAGGTGGTGTGTTTGGTCCACCACCTGGGGGCAGACTGGAATCTGTCCTCGAAATCCCTTTCAGGGTTCAATAAGATTAAAGGTATGAAGTTTGACTGGAAAAGACCCCTAGCCCCTATACTCTGTATCCTTGGCATCTTGCTCTGCGTTTCGCGAGACCCCATTATCGGTTTAGGTATTTTCCTCGTCTCCTTTGCTTTGGTTATTGGGTTTTCCCGTGGCTCGTCGTAGGGCGGCTTTTACTTGCTCTTCAATTTCAAGTTTAGTGGAGGAAATAAAATGCTCCTGAGCCGAAAATAATTTCTTTCTTTTAGGTGCAGGTGCGTACTTTCCTGTGCTTTTGAGTTCAGTCGCAAATTCATTATCTTCCAAGAAGGCATTCATCGATTCTAATATCTTTTTCTCCTCTTCTTTTTGCTCGACTGGGAAAGCCACTTCAATACGCCTAAAAAAGTTTCTCGGCATCCAATCCGGGCTCCCCAAAAAGGTTCTCTTTCCACTTGGAGCATTTTGGAAATGAAATACCCGACTGTGCTCAAGGAAACGCCCCAATAAACTTTTAACCCGGATATTTTCACTTAGTCCTTTTACCCCTGGAACTAAGCCACAAATACCTCTCACAATTAAATCTACCCTCACCCCAGCTTGTGAGGCTTTGTAAAGTTCATCGATACATTCGGGATCGATCAGGCTATTCACCTTTATCAATATCCTCGCATCTTTTCCCGCATTCGCAGCTTTAATCTCTTCCCCAATTAAGCGAACAACTTCGGAATGAAGGGTGTAGGGAGCGACGAGGATATTTCGAAAACTTGGCTTTCGGGTAAACCCCGTCAGCGTATTAAACAGGTTAGCTAAATCCGAGGTAAAGCCGGCCTTCGCCGTAAAAAGGCTGTAGTCCGTGTAGCTTTTGGCTGTGCTTGGGTTGTAGTTCCCGGTTCCAAGATGGGCATACCTGCGTAGTTTATTTTTTTCCCTTCGCACCACCAAACAGCATTTGCAGTGGGTTTTTAAGCCTGCCAATCCGTATACCACATGAACCCCAACCTCTTCCATCCTTCGGGACCATTGCACATTAGCTTCCTCATCAAACCGCGCCTTCAGTTCTACAAGTACAGTTACCTGCTTGCCGTTTCGGGCCGCATCCATCAATGCCTGTACAATCGGAGAATCCCCACTGGTTCGATATATGGTTAATTTGATCGCAAATACATCGGGGTCGTCTGCTGCAACCCGTAGAAAATCAACCATAGGGGCAAAAGCATCGTAGGGGTGATGCAATAAAAAGTCTTTCTTCGCCAACTCGGCAAAAAAGTTTTTCCTCATACTCAAAGCAGTGGGAACCCGTGCTTCGAAAGGTTCAAACTTTAGGTCTGGACGGTCAACCATGTCAGGTAATTTCATTAATCTGTATAGATTAATAGGCCCCTTGATCTTCAGAACATTTTCTTCCTGCAAATTAATGGCAGTCAATAAAGTTTTAAGCACATCGCCATTCACGGCCTCATCAATTTCTAACCTGACGGCAGCCCCCTTCCTGCGGTTATGCAATTCTTCCTCAATCGATAAAAGTAAGTTTTCAACTTCTTCTTCATCTACATAAAGATGACTATTTCGCGTGATTCGAAAAGCCCAGGCTCCCTCCGCATCATGCCCTGGAAATAAGTCCGTTACAAAATACCGAACCACTTCACTCAGAAATACAAATGTATTTCCTTTGCCCTTACCCTTTTGCTTTTCAATCTTTACTAAGCGCGGAAGAATACGGGGAACTGGTACGATTGCCATTAATGACTTGGACTTCTTCTTTCTCCGGTTTCGCAACGCAACCAAAAGGTTGAGGGACTTATTGGAAATTAAAGGAAACGGATGCGTTGGATCAATCGCCAAAGGAGTCAGCACAGGGTACACCTCTCTACGGAAGTAAGCCCGTAACCATACAAATTCTTCCTTGGAGAGCTTTTCTATATTTTTAAAGGCAATGCCTTCTTTAGCTAACTCCGGTTGCAAATGCTCACGCCAACATTCATATTCACGATGAGACATAGCATGGGCCCGCTCCCTTACTTCCTGCAGCAACACATCGGGAAGACTACCATCTAGGCTAGGACGAGAGATCCCCGCATCCACTTTCTGCATTAAACCGGCCACCCGAATTTCATAAAACTGATCAAGGTTTGAACTCACAAAAGAGAGAAACCTCGTACGCTCCAATAAGGGATATTTAGAAGAAAACGCCTGGTCTAAAACTCGCTCATTAAAAGCAAGCCAGCTTAACTCACGGTTAAAATAACGCTTCTTTATTAAATTTGGATCGGTGGTAGTGTTCGAAATAGAGCCCATAAATACAATAATTCATACCATGAATTTGTTTCCTGTTTTTCTCAACGACAATTCAATAATAAATTTCCCTGTCGCTTGACCAAGGTGGAAACTTCTATTAAATTGCCACCAGGTCTTTGAAATTTTGTTGGGGGTGTTCCGGATTCGACTGCAATGTGGAAAATTCGG
>ERZ807291.3721-NODE-3721-length-21146-cov-73.747286_pt1 | contig 21146 bp, 13 predicted proteins | sample MGYA00521257_ERZ807291 | MGnify/ENA primary metagenome ERZ807291 (study PRJEB31413, sample SAMN03169783) | marine metagenome | biome: Marine; feature: Water; material: Subsurface seawater | place: North Sea | collected 2011-04-28 | depth 1 m m ... | reverse complement strand
TAGCGAGCACACCGACAAACCGCGTCCGTAATCATCCTTCGGCATAAGCTCTGTTTGTGGAGTCTGATTTCCGGCTCGTCAACCTACACACCTTACCTTTATCAAATTCTAAGCAAAAAAAACGGCATTTGGGTCAACCCGAATGCCGTTCTTAAAAACTCTAAAGCTACCAGTATTAACTAGCCGCTTTACGCTCTTTAACTTCCTGTACAACTTGGTCTGCCACATTGGATGGGCATGGTGCGTAGTGTGAGAACTCCATAGAGAACTGACCACGACCAGATGTCATTGTACGAAGGTCGCCGATGTAACCAAACATTTCGGATAATGGGCAATCTGCCTTAACCCGTACACCTGTAATACCAGCTTCTTGCGACTTGATCATGCCGCGTCGACGGTTTAAGTCACCAATAACATCACCTACGTGATCGTCTGGAGTAAATACGTCTACCTTCATTACTGGCTCAAGTAGCTGAGGAACAGCCTTAGGAATTGACTGTCTGTATGCTGCTTTGGCAGCAAGCTCGTATGCAATTGCAGACGAATCCACTGCGTGGAAGCTTCCGTCGGTCAATGTGACTTTAACGTCTAGTAGCGGGTAACCAGCCAATGTGCCTTCATCCATAGAAACTCTAAAGGCCTTTTCAACTGCTGGCCAGAATTCTCTTGGTACGTTACCGCCTGTTACTTTAGATTCGAACTCGTAGCCGCTGCCCACTTCGCCTGGCTCAATGGTGTAGTCAATTTTCGCGAACTGACCAGAACCACCAGTTTGCTTCTTGTGAGTATATGTATCTTCAATAACTTTGGTGATGGTTTCACGATAAGCAACCTGTGGCTTACCTACATCTACATCAATGCCGTGTGTACGTCTGAGGATGTCTACCTTAATGTCTAAGTGCAATTCACCCATGCCGCGCATAATGGTTTCACCAGATTCTTCGTCTGTTTCAACGTAGAAAGACGGATCTTCTGCAATCATCTTAGACAGAGCAATACCCATCTTCTCTGCGCCAGCTTTATCGCGTGGCGAGATAGCTACTGAGATTACTGGGTCTGGGAAGACCATAGGTTCTAGTGTCGCTGGGTTAACCGGGTCACATAGAGTGTGGCCAGTTTGTGTATTCTTCATACCTAGCAGCGCAACAATGTCACCAGCTTGGGCAACTTCTAACTCTTCTCTAGAGTCCGCGTGCATTTCTACAATTCGGCCAATTCGTTCAGTCTTACCAGTAAAGGTATTTAGAACGGTGTCGCCTTTTTGTAATTTGCCTGAGTAAATGCGGGTAAAGGTTAGGGCGCCGTAACGGTCATCCATAATCTTAAACGCAAGTGCGCGTAGTGGACCGTCTGCATCAACAATGGCGTGGTTGCCTGTTTCGTTACCTTCTAAGTCAACTTCTGGCTGAGGATCAACTTCAGTTGGGTTGGGTAGGTAATCTACAACGGCGTTCAGTACATTTTGTACGCCTTTGTTTTTGAATGCAGAACCACAGAATGTTGGGAAGAAGTCTAGTGCAATGGTGCCTTTACGGATGCAGCGCTTAAGATCTTCAATAGAAGGCTCGTTACCTTCTAAGTAGGCTTCCATTAGGTCGTCGTCTTGCTCAAGGGCAGTTTCTACCAGTGCTTCACGAAACTCAGCAGCCTTTTCTTTCAGGTCTTCTGGAATATCCTTAATCTCGTAAGAGTCAGGGTTGTTGGAGTCATCCCAAGTCCACGCTTTTTCGGTCATCAGGTCGACAACACCACAAAATTCATCTTCTTCGCCAATCGGCAAAGTCATAACCAAGGCGTTAGCGCCAAGAACCTTGCGTACTTGATCTACAACTCGGTAAAAGTCTGCGCCAAGACGATCTAGCTTGTTGACAAAAATAAGTCGTGCAACCTCAGATTCGTTTGCATAACGCCAGTTGGTTTCTGACTGTGGCTCAACGCCGCCAGAACCGCAGAAAACACCAACGCCGCCATCAAGTACCTTCAGTGAACGGTAAACTTCAATTGTGAAATCAACGTGTCCTGGGGTGTCGATAATGTTGAGTCTGTGGTCGTCCCAAGTACAACTTGTGGCTGCGGATTGAATGGTAATTCCGCGCTCTTGTTCTTGTTCCATGAAGTCAGTGGTTGCCGCACCGTCGTGAACTTCACCAATTTTATGGATCTTGCCTGTCAGCTTAAGAATCCGTTCTGTAGTCGTTGTCTTACCAGCGTCCACGTGTGCGAAAATGCCGATATTGCGATAGCGTGTCAGGTCTTTCATTTGTTCTCTCTAAGGTGGTCCTGATTCGTAGGATTAGTCTTGTTAAGCCATTGAAAAATATAAGGTTTTTATTTTGGCTGAATTCCGGATCGCGTACATTACCACCGAATGGGATAAAGCTCACGTTAAATATGGCTTTTGGGGCATGCACGGTAGGGCTTTGGGCCTAAAGCCCTTTGCTTTTGGTGCTTTTGGTTGCGAATTTTGGCTACAAAACAAGTTATTTCCACCAAGCCAAAATATCTAGGGGAAAATTATGCTGAATCTGGGCTGGTTTCTACCCAGATGATGAGCATCTTAAAAAATGGGGGCGAAGCTAAAAGTCGATGTCCGCGTAAACCGGGGCGTGGTCTGAAGGGGTGATGTCATCAATCTTGCGCCGGTAGTCGCGGTCAATAACCACATCTTGAGTCAGGCCATCAACGCCTTGGGTGGCGAGAATAAAGTCGATTCTCAAGCCGTGCTTACGATGGAATGAACCACCGCGATAATCCCACCATGTGAATGCTTGCTCTTCCGGATAAAAGTGCCTGTATAAGTCAATAAGACCCGTATCCATAAGCGACTGTAAGCGAGCTCTTTCTTGCTTTGTGTGGAAAATGCCGCCATCTGCCGCCTCTCCTTTCCAGCCATCAATGGGCTCAGGGACGATATTGAAGTCACCGCAGATGATGCGATGGCCTTTTTTGCCGGACTGCCATTGTTTATTTAGGCTGTCGTACCAACCCAATTTCCCCGTGTAGTCCGCGTGCTCAAGGTTTTTGCCGTTAGGACAGTAAACTGTTGTGAATTCAAATTTGCCGTCGATATCTGCTGTGATTAAACGTGAGCCAAATTCTCCTTGGCCCTCTAAGCCGGTTTGTACAAGTTGTGCTGGGTGCTTGCTCAGAATGGCAACGCCATTCCAACTTTTTTGCCCGTGTACTAGGGCCTCGTAACCCAGCTCTTTGAAGTGATCTAGTGGAAAAACATCGTCTGGCGTTTTCAATTCTTGGAAACCAACAACATCGGGTTGCCGGTCTTCTAGCCACTTAGTAATGTACTCCAAGCGGGCACGTAGGCCATTTACGTTCCAAGTAGCTATGCGCATATCTGCATTTCTCAATTATCTGATAAAGGTCATGATAGCCATTTGGTGACTCAGCGCCACAACCTCTGCAGAAGAAATTCATGTTTCAGAGGTTTAGTTAAGCGGTGAGTCTTACGCTTGCTTCGTTGCGGTTGTTTAGAATCGAGCCTTTAAGCCCGCGTAAACGCCAACTCCCGGGGCTTGATAGCCAAACACCTGTTGGTAGTCGTCATCTAACAAATTCTCGCCGCGTAGATACAGTGTGACGTTTGGCTTTAGTTGATAACTGGCTGTTAGGTTAACTAGCGTATAGCTACTTAATGTAACCCTGTCTTCGGCGGTGCTAAAGATAAACTCACTGTCTTGGTTTTTGCCATTGTGTAGAACCTGCAAACTAACGCGGCTTAGGTCATTGCTAGATGCGTAATGCAGACTGATGCTGCCGCTTTTTTCAGGTCGTCGCACCTCTACCCGCGCATCAGGCTCTCGACTGTGCAAAAAATTCCAATGAGCCGATAGTGACAGTTGTTCGCCAATAGCGGTGTCCAAGCTCATCTCCCAACCATGGCGCTGGCTGCTACCTGTCTGATTGACAGGTGATGAAGTAAACGTAGTCATATCAAATACGGTTTCAATTTCATCTGTGAGGTCTGCGGAAAAGTAAGTTAGGTCAAAACTAATTTGGTCATCTAGAAGGCTGCCAGATAATCCAAAGTCCCAGCTGGTCGACTCTTCAGGTTGCAGGTTTGGATTACCAGTGAAACTGTTAGGGGTGAAACCAAACAACTCAAAGAAGGTAGGGTTAGCGATACCTTGGCCCCAACTACTATGCAAGCGCAAGTTCTGCGGTAGGTTTTGACTTAATGTCACGCGAACGGTTGTGGCGTTGTCAAATCGTTGGTTATTGTCATTTCGCACACTTAAAGCTACGGAACGATTAGGGGTTTGCAGCACGTATTCGCCGACCAGTCCTAGTTGGCGATCTTTGGCAGCGTAGTTTGCGCCGCCAATTGTAGGGTAAATGTTTTCAAACTCACGACCCTCGTGTTGAACGCCAATTAGCCACGAATGAGTTAAGTCGCCTGCTTGTACAATTTTGCTGTTTTGCAGGTCTACTTTTGTGCGCTCTCCATTGAGCCCGCTGATCAAAGTGCCGGTGTCAAAAAACCTAGAGCGATTGCTGTTCTCGCTGATGCTCAGTTGTTGCTGCCAACCAAAGTATTCTGTTTGTAAGAGAATGTTGGCAAACCGTTGTTTAGAGGCGTTGTTTTGATCTGCGTCGATAACCAAACCCTGAGTTGCAGTGGATGGAAAGTCGAAGTCTTGCTCGTCACCCTGAGCATCTATTTCTGACTGGTTTAAAGTCACTTTGAAAAGGCTGGCATCGCCCCATTGATAACTCAGCGATCCACGCACGCTAGAATCTTCGAAGCCATCTTTCTCGTTACCAAGTGCAGATGCACTGTAGCCATCGCTGATGATGCGACTGACGTTGAGTTGGCCGGCCCAAAGATTCTCACCTTGGGATTGCGCAACAGATACGCCTGCGCTGCCGTAATGAGTTTGGAAACTTCCGGATTCTAAGCTCACATGGGTTTTTACACCTGGCTCCTTCGCTTGATTGGTAAAAATGCCAATTACGCCGCCGATGGTGTCAGCCCCAAAACGTGCGCTTTGTGGGCCGCGTAAAACTTCAATGCGGCTAATGTCAGCTCCAGCCAAATGAGCGAAGTTGAATTCCGAACCGTTACCAACGTCATTGACCTCAACGCCGTCTATTAACACCAACGTATGATTCGCCTCTGCGCCGCGAATTCTGACCTGGGTTAACGCACCCAGTGGCCCGGCACGGTTCACTGACATGTTGGGAATAGTTCGTAGCAATTGGCTCACATCAAAGTTAGCTTGGCGAGCAAAGTTGCCTACATTAATTGCGCTAACGCTGCTGCCTACGGTTTTTACGTTTGATGGAAGGTGATTTGCTAATACCAATACCTCTTCGATGACCTCCATAGTCGCGCTGGAATTTGTATTCTGCGCATACGTCGAAAACGCGATTGTGGAAAATAGGAAACCGCAGAAACCGATGATGGCCTTGGTTGGATTGTTCATACTTCTACTCCTTATTAAACATATATCCAAAAATTGAAGCGGAAGATTAGAGGCATCGGGGTTTAAGATCCACGAAGATGTCTCATGTTAAAGCTGAGCGGGTTTGTTTTTTTTTCAGGCCACGCATAATCGCGTGCACCACGCTCTGTTAACGAATACCTTTTTAGTGCATGTCTTTTTAGACAGAGCTGGGTTTAGGCTGGCATGTCTTGATGAAAGGAATAGACTTGCGTGCAAGTTAGTAGCCCTTTCGACACGGCACGCCCTAATTATGATCAAACGCTGTCTTTTATATAATCCCATCGCTGCTCAGTGGCGATGGTTCAGCGAACCTGTCGATATTTTAATCGCGACGTCTTTGGGTCAAGTGGAGTCAATACTTCGCGCTGCCGAGCGGCGGGTTAACGATGAAAACTTGATCGCAGTAGGATTTGTAACTTACGAAGCCGCTGGTGGATTCGATGCTTCTTTACTAACCCATAAATCGGGTAAGTTGCCCTTGGTCTACTTTGGCTTGTTTAAGCAAGGGGTCCCCTACCAGCCAGAACCAGTCCAGAGTCAAAGTGCTGAACTATGGCGCATTGATACCTGCAGCGCGGACTACCAACAAGATATAGAAAATATTAGAACTCAGATTGGCGCGGGAGATTTGTACCAGATTAACCACACTCTGCGATTAAAGGGTGGGGTGGGTGATCCTTGGCGGCACTTTCAGCAAATTGGTTTAGATGCACCATATGGTGCATACATAGAAACAGACGAATTTGTTATAGCCTCAGGTTCTCCTGAACTGTTTTTTCATTTGGACGATCAGCAGCTTACGTCTCGGCCAATGAAAGGCACAGCCAAGCGCGGGCAGAATGACCAGGCCGATAAAGCTCAAAAAACTTGGTTGGCAGGTTCAAAAAAGAACCAAGCTGAAAATTTGATGATTACTGACATGGTAAGAAATGACCTAGGCAGAGTAGCCAAGCCGGGTAGTGTAAAGGCCAATAAATTATTCGCCTTAGAGCGTTATCCGACCGTTTGGCAAATGACCTCAAGTATTGCGGCAGAAACCCAGGCCTCAGTGACCGAAATTTTTAAGCAGTTATTCCCTGCGGCCTCAATCACCGGCGCGCCGAAGCATGCGGCTATGTCGAGTATTGCTCAGCTGGAGAATACCCCGCGAGAAATTTATACCGGTGCAATAGGCTACATTGCACCAAAACGACAAGCCCAGTTTAGTGTCGCCATTCGCACAACTTGGATTGAGCAAAAGAGTGGTCAGGCAACCTATGGTGCGGGCGGCGGAATTGTCTGGGATTCTGCTGCTGAGGAAGAGTTTGCCGAACTGCAAACAAAAGCAGGCATTTTGAAGAATGTGAAAACTGCTGAAGACTTTGCCCTATTCGAAACATTGAGTTGGACACCAGATAAAGGCTTTAGCTTGCTTGAAAGACACATGGATCGTATGCAAGCCAGCGCCGAGTTTTTTGGTATGGCCTTTGATTCAGCAGTCGCCCAACGTAGGTTGGAGGAAGCCCTTGGAAGCAACGGATGCAGCGAACCGCAGCGAGTGAGATTAACTTTGGCCGCAAAGGGCGTGTATAGCGTTGAGTATCAAGCGTATTCAGGCAGAGTCGCGGACGAAGCTGCAGCGGTAGCAGGCAAGCCGCAGATTGTCGCGTTGGCTAAAACGCCAGTACAAGCTGGCGATCCTTTGCTACAACATAAAACCACGGATCGCAGTGCTTACGAACTCGCCAGAGCGGAGGTTGAGCAGGGAGTAGAGCCGTTGATGTTCAATGCTGCCGGAGAGGTCACTGAGACGGATATTGCCAACATTGTCTATCGCCTTAACGATCAGCTTTATACCCCGTCATTGATTAGCGGATTGTTGCCAGGAACACTGAGAGGATATCTGCTTAATCAAGGTGCTTTGGCTGAACGGGTGCTAAGAATTGATGAATTGGCCGAATTACAGGCGATTTTCTTGCTAAACAACCTTCGAGGCTGGCGAAAAGCAAAGATAGCGGCGTTGGCGGATTGACAACATTGGGTGGTGTAAGGACAATTCGCATCCCCTGATCAGTCGGTCAGGGCCGTGGCTACGTAGCTCAGCTGGTTAGAGCACAGCATTCATAATGCTGGGGTCGGTGGTTCAAGTCCACCCGTAGCTACCATTTCCTTATTTCAAGACTTCCCATAAAGCCCAAAAGTCATTGTTTTAATTGAATAAATCATAGTGTTTGTGCATATTAGGATCCAGTGAAACTTTACGGGATACCCCCTCCCTTTGGGGGTATAAGCGGGGGTATATCTGCCTATGTCCGGATAGATACCCCCAATTTGGGGTCGAAATGAAACTCTCTGCATCGCAGGTAAAATCAGCGAAACCTGCAGAAAAATCTTACAAGTTGTCAGACGGTAGGGGCATGTTTCTCCATGTTATGACAAATGGCGCAAAATACTGGCGGCTGAAGTACCGTTTTAGTGGCAAAGAGAAACTTTTGTCGATGGGCGTCTATCCAGCAATTTCGTTGGCTGAAGCCCGCTCTCTTTGTGATGAAGCTAAGGCCTTGCTGCGAAGCGATCGAGATCCAGGGTTGGTTAAGCAACTCAAAAAAAATTTTTCGCAAAAACAATCTGAAAACTCATTTGAAGCTGTTGCTAACGAGTGGTTTGAAGCGAAAATTTCAGGCATGTCTCAAGGCTACAAAACTCGAACGTTACGTATTCTAGAAAAAGATCTGTTCCCCGCTATTGGCAAAAATCCAATATCTGAGTTAACAGCACCGTTGTTGCTCGATGCCTTGCGTTTGATAGAAAAGCGCACCGTCTACATCGCCCACCGAGCCAAACAAACAGCCAGCCAGGTTATGCGATATGCGGTAGCGACTGGTCGTGCTGATCGCGACATAGCGGCAGATCTTACTGGCGCCTTAAAACCACGCTCTGTTAAACATGCGGCCACACTTCTCGACCCCTCAGAGATTGGGCAGCTTCTTCGCAGCATCGACGCTTATTCAGGATCACTGATTGTTAAGTCAGCTCTTCAGCTTTCACCGCTTTTATTCGTTCGCCCTGGCGAGTTGAGAACCATGGAGTGGAAGGAACTTGATTGGGAAACCGCGCGTTGGGAAATACCTGCTGAAAAAATGAAAATGCGCCAGCCGCATATCGTTCCCTTGGCCAGTCAGAGTTTGGACGTGCTAAGGCGGATACATCCCCTAACTGGGCGTGGTGATTATGTCTTTCCATCCGCTCGCAAAGGGGGCAGGCCGCTCAGCGATAATGGTGTTCGCACTGCGCTACGTTCGCTTGGCTACACCAATGAGCAGATAACGCCGCATGGCTTCAGGGCTATGGCCCGCACGCTGCTGGATGAGGAGCTTAAGTATCGCGTCGATTACATCGAGCATCAGTTGGCTCACGCAGTGAAAGACCCTTTGGGGCGCGCTTACAATCGCACGAAACATTTGAGCGAAAGGGAAAAGATGATGCAGCGTTGGGCGGATTATTTGTATGGGTTAAAGGCTAAGAACGACGACTGACGTTTTCAGTTTGATAAAGTACCAATTAGGTAGATAAGTACTTTAAACCACATTTCCCCCAGATTGCCAAAGTATCTTGATGACGCTCTCTTTCATCTCAGAGAGTCAGGGAGTTAGTTTTCGGCGGAAGTTGGTCAACGTCTTAGTGGCCCACCAAGCCAAGCCGCATTGGCACTGAATCCGGTTCGGTGATTGACTATTTTTTTTTGCAGGAACAGAGGTTTCTGCAACACAGTACCGCGTGGAACAGGAAATGCTATCAGATCACTACGGGGTTTCGGCGGTGTTTCGTTATGAAGCGGGTAACTGCCTGCACACAGACTAATTTCTACTATTGCGTTCATGCGTTGATTTAAGTGATGTGCGCAATGGCGCATGCATCACTCGCAGAACACAAGCAATTGATCTATCTTTCTAATCTGATCCCTTGAATCGTTCTAAGGAATATCGACATTAAAACACATCAAAGAAGATTTGGTCGTCAGGCACGGCCTGGTTTTTTAACATAGATGTTGTTGCGTCGATCATCAAAGGGGGGCCGCACAGATAGTAGTCCAAGGCAGAGGGGCAGGGGTGTGCTGCTAGATATTTTTTTGACACAACATCATGAATAAATCCCGAGTGAGCGCGAATATTATGCACTTCGCTTTGTTCGGAAAACGCCACTTCAAAACTGAAATTTGCATGTTTCTTCTCGAGCGCTAAAAAGTAGTCCTGGTAAAACAGTTCCTGCGGACTCCTGGCGCCATACCAAAAGCTCAATTTTCGTTGCGTATTTTCTGTCTCTAGCCAGTGGGAAATATGCGAGCGCAGCGGCGCCATGCCGGCGCCACCGCCAATGTAGATCATCTCCCGAGGCGAGTGCCGGGGATGGAAATTACCCATAGGGCCTCTCGCCGTCACTGTGTCGCCAGGTTTTAAGTTGAAAGCGTAAGAAGAGCCAGTGCCTGCCGCACAATCCAATCCGTTCGGCGGCAAGGCTATTCGAATATTAAATTTCAAATGCTCTGACATATTGGGGTTGTTAGCAATGGAATAGTTACGAAAGGACGGGGTCTCATTATTCGCGATAAGATTAAACAGCTCCATTCTTCTCCAGGTATCAATAAAGGTATCGCTTATGGCCAGCTGTGAAAATGCCAGGTTGAACGAGGGAATTTCCAATTGTAGGTAATCACCCGGTGTGAACTTAAATTTTTGCGAGTCAGTTTTTGGTCTGAGAATAAGTTCTTTGATAAACGTAGCAACGTTAAGGTTGCTCACGACTTCATAATCTAAGGTACCGTGGTCAGCGGTAGGATGTTGTGGCTTAGGTTGTATGTATAACATCCCGTGTCGGTTTTGCACGGGATATGTGTTCAGGCGAACGCAGGCGGGCCCTCGCTTTACTCCGCCATTACGAATATCAAAACGAGCGTTGTGTTTTGGGCATTCAATAATATTGCCGTTTAGCCTGCCATCAACCAGGTGGGTATTGCCGTGACTACAAATACCGTCCGTGCAAAAAAACTGATCATCGGTAGTGCGGTAAATTGAGTAGGTGTGATGGTCAAAATCAAAGCGAACGATATCTTCCGGCAACAGAGCATGGGCGGGGCAGGCTGATATCCAGAGACCGTTATAGTTTGCCACCGTATTGTGGAAGCAAACACTTTCCTTCTGTTGGTCAGTGGCAATAACAGAATCTGGAACTGTTTTACGAACATAGAAACCAGGGTCTTTTCTTTGTTGCAATAGGGCGGGAATAATTTCTCGATAAGCGGCCAAGGTACTGTTATAGGGTTTCGGGCAGTCTGCTTTGATTAACTCATGCAGTTTAGGCAGGGCGTGATAAGGCACCATTGGGAACATGTGGTGTTCGAGGTGGTAGTTCATGTTCCAATATAAAAAACGAAGCAGGGGATTCATGTAGATGGTACGGGTATTAAGACGATGATCCAGTACGTTTTCAGCCAGGCCGGCATGTTGAGTGATGCCAAAAAATTGAGCCAAGGGGCGACCGTATAAACTGGGCAAGCCTATTAATATCAATGGCAGTATGGACATACTGTAAACACTTGCGATTATTACCAGAGCGTAAATTGCAATATAAATCCGTGCTTTGAAGAATATGGTTTTGTGTTCGGTCGCGGGAATATAGCTTGCTTCTTCCGCCTCTAATCTGCCGATGCAGTGTAACAACATTTTACTCACCTCCTTCGGCACACTTCTTAGCCCAAAAACTTGCAGGAGTAAATTCCTAATACTGGGTGGTCGAGGCACCGCAATCTCGGGATCCCGGCCTACTATTATCGTATCGCTGTGGTGTCGCGTGTGACTCCAACGCCAGACCGTAGATTCTCTGAAAATCATAAACGACGCTATTTCGTAGAGAATATTATTCAGCCAATCTGTTTTGAAAGCAGTTCCATGAGAGCTTTCGTGCCACCGAGAATCTGAAACCGAGCCATAAAGAATACCGTACACGGAAATGGGCACGATGACCCACAAACTTCCCCATAACATCACTAAGCTATAGGCACTCATGGCTAAGAGCGAAAACCAAATCAGCGTATCCCTGATGGCCGGTCCATCTCGACGGACCAAAAGTTTGCGCATGTCTTCGCGCGCTACCTCGCAGGTATACCAGTTCGCATTCGCGAGACCGCTACTGATGGCATTAGCCGTTTGCGTACTGATCAGGCTGTAGTTATTTATTGTTTTAAGGTTTGTCATTGCTTGCCGTTGCTGATTCTTCGCGTATTTATAGTGGAAACCAGCCCGGTGTAATCCCGGTAGAGGTCTTTGGATTAGTTGTGCGATCTTTGTCGGTCCGTTCTGCGTTAGTTGAGCAAGACCGACTAGATTTGATACACACCCTTAAAACACCATGCGTGCAAGGCTTTCAACTACACAGGCCGGTTTTTCCTGGCCTTGTATTTCCACGGTGATCTCCGACATGGTTTCAACCATACCGCCTTTAATAACGGCAGATTTTAGTTCCGTTTGGCTTCTAATCATGCTTCCAACGGGTACTGGCGACGGGAATCGGACCTTGTTAAAGCCATAGTTAATAGTAAGTTTCTGACCTTCTATACTTTTTTTTGCGTCTTGTACCGTACTAGTGCGTCCGATTACGCCAAGAATTGAAAGGGTTAATTGTCCGTGTGCAATGGTGCCACCAAACGGCCCCTTTTTTGCGCGTTCAACATCGATGTGAATCCACTGGTGGTCACCCGTTGCTTCGGCAAATTTGTTAACCATTTCCTGGGTCATTTCAACCCAATCAGCCTCGGGACTTTTTTCACCAATACGGGATTGCATGATTTTTAGTGCGTTTTCAAGATTAGACATAAATGAATCCTTAGAGATAGGGTTATTGTTTACGAAGTGGACAAGTTCAGGTCTTGGCTAGGTATATCATTAGGATTTCTTTCACTTTTTTTTATTGTCGCTAACTGTTGCTGAATACCTTCAAGGGTTTGCTTATCGATCTTATAACCGGTGTAAATCAGCGCCGCGATGAGTCCCCAAACCATTGCAAACGGGCCGTCAATTAACCCAAGGGCAAAAATTTTATCTGGAGGAATTTCGCTGGCGGCAACGCCTATTGGAAATTCAACCGCATCAAGAGCGATACCAGCAACGATGTGGCCAATGCCATTGGTTACCTTCGCAAAGAAGGTGCGTGCCGAATAGAATATGCCTTCTTGCCGACGGCCGGTTTTGAGCTCATGCTCGTCGGCAATATCAGCCAATGCTGACATCACACTAATGTTGAGAATGGAGCCGCAAGATGCGGCTATCGTGGTCCAGAAAACCACAAACGCGACCAGAGTATAGGTGGAGTTGTCAGGCGCAGCGTCAAACAAACGTAAGGTCACCGCCATTGACCATGCAACGCTTAAACCGGCCGAAGTAGCCACGATCGCCCAGCGTTTCTCAAAGCGTTTATGTAATGCTGCGGCGGTTAAAAAACCAATCGCGTAGCCGAAGACATTGCCGAGAATCAGCCAGCCCATTTGGTCGTCGGTAAATTGCCAATAAAAAGTGCCCATATAGAGGGTGAGCGTTTCATGGGTACCAATGGTGATAGATAAGGCGAATAAACCCAGCAGTAGGTAAACGTAGTTTTTATTTTTAAGAGTACCGGCTATCTCTCGAAACAACTGTCTTAGACTAAATGGTGGTAGGTCATCGGGCACTTTACTCATCCGGGCTATTTGTCCTCGAGTAGCGAATGCCGAACTGAGCATGAAAACCATGATTAAACTGCAACAAAAAATCACGATAGGCGAATAAGCTGCCTGGTTCGTACGACCATCATCAAAGGCTGGAAAAATAACAAACCAAACCACCACGTGCATAATAATTACGCCAAGGTAGCTAAAAATGCTGTTGTAGCTCATCACCTTGGTACGCTCGATATAATCGTTTGTCAGTTCCGCGCCAAAGGCGAGGTGTGGTACGGCAAATAAGGTGGTGCATATACGCATCAATACGGTAAATAACGCAAACCAGACAAACAACTCCATATCCGTTAGCCCCAATGGCGGGTTGAAAATAAAATAGAGAGTTAAAATAAGTGGCACTGGTGCGGCAAACATGAACGGATGTCGTCTGCCCAGTTTCGAAACCCAGCGGTCTGATATGGAGCCCATGAGAGGGTCACTGATCGCATCTGATAGGATGCCTATAGTGACCGCCGCTGCGGTTAAGGTGCCGGATAAGCCCATAACTTGCGTGTAATAGAAAAAGGTCAGGGCGTTAAATATCCAGTTGGTGACCGCTTCTCCTGATGTACCAATGCCAAATGCCAATTTTGTAGACATGGCTACGGTGGATTTACTCATTTATTTAACTTCCTCTAAAGCAAAGTCCCTTCCTAGCTCTGTGCTAATTTGTGCTGCGCGATTTCAATAAAAAAGTTTCATGGTTGACACTTCTTCACGTGATATGACAGACTTTAGCAACTAATGACACCGGTGTCATTATTTTTGGTTCGATATAAATTTAATTACATTGTTATAGAAGGGGAAGAGAGTGAATAGAAATAGACCACGTTTTAAATACAGTAAACTGTTCATGGGCGTTTCGGTTTTTGCCTTGCTAAATCTGCCGCTCGCTTTGACCAGCTATGCTGCAGACCAGGGTTCTGAGTCCGCCGGTGTACTCGAAGAGGTAACAGTGACTGCAAGAAGGCGCAGCGAAAATTTGCAAGAGGTGCCGATAGCCGTTAGCGTTATTACCGATGAACTAATTCAGGATGCCGGACTTACTGACATTAAAGAATTACAGTTTTTGAATCCAAGTTTAACGCTAAGAGATGGTAACGTTGACCGCGGTGTAGGATTTGTGATGCGCGGTGTCGGTACTCGATCGTTTAACACCGGTATTGAGCCCAGTGTAAATGTTGTTATTGATGGTGTGGTTAATGGCATCCAGGCGCAAAATATTGCCGATCTTGCTGATATTGAACGAATCGAAATATTGCGTGGGCCGCAGGGTACTTTGTTTGGTAAGAACTCAACCGCTGGTGTAGTCAGCATTACAACCAAGGCACCTAGCGAAGAGTTAGAAGGCAATTTGTCGGTGGGTTACGGTAGCAACGAAGAAGTAAAAATTAAAGGCACTATATCCAACAGCTTAAGCGATAACGTGGGAGCCCGGCTTAGTTTTTACTCAAACAGCACTGATGGCTACCTCGACAATGTGAGCACAGGTCCAAAGAATGAAATTGACGAGTACGGACTACGTGGCAAGGTTGTATTTAACATGTCAGACGATAGCAGTTTACGCGTTACTGCCAATTACTCTGACCGAGACTCTAATTGTTGCTACTGGGTTGCCAGGGTCGCCGCGCCGGACAGTGGGTTCGCCAACAGAATCGCTCCGGTCATCGCCAGTGAAACCAATAACGAAATTAATCTTGCCAATGATTTCTCGCAATTCAACGATATAACTAGCACGGGTATTTCTGTTCAATATGACAGCGCATTCAATGCTTTTGATTTAGTCGCAATTGCCGCTTGGAGTGATTGGGAGAGTGACGTTAATACTGACGTGGATAGCAGTCCAGTCGACCTGATAGATATCAATGGCGGTTTATTTACTTCACAACACAAAACCTTTGAGCTGCGCTTGCAAAGCAATGGCTCAACCGAACTGCAGTGGCTAGCTGGCTACTTTTACGCCGATCAGTTTAACGATGGCAAGCAGGACATTGGCAGTTTCACTTCACTACTGCTGGGTAACCCGGAAACACCTTCGAACTTTGGCACCTTAACGGAATTCGAACAGGATATTACCAATTGGGCTGTGTTCGGCGACCTTACTTTTGCTGTTAGCGAGACTGTAGATCTAACCGTGGGTGTGCGTTATTCAGACAAGAAAGGCGATGGGCAGACGCAAAATTCTGCGCTGCCAGGCTTCGATGCAGCGGCTTTCTTCCGGCCACCATCGGCACTGCAAAAAAGGAGTGTGGATGATGATAATGTATCCGGGAGGGTGATCGTTCGATGGCGTCCCGGCTCTGAGACAATGGTCTATGCCTCCGCGACACGTGGTTATAAGGGGCCAGGTTTACTCGAAGCGCAAGTAGAGGATGTCGATGCTGAAATTCCTACCAGCTTTGAGTTAGGTGTCAAAAGCAACTTTCTTGATCAACGTTTAAGAGTGGCGGCGACCCTGTTCAAAACTGATTATGCCGATTTTCAGGCGCAAAGCCTGGCGCTGGATGAAGCCGGCGACCCGAAGTTCTTTTTTAACAACGCCGATGAGTTAGAGACCTCTGGACTAGAGCTGGAGTTTGATTTCCTGGCGACATCAAACCTGATGTTATCAGCCCAGTTGGCGGTGATTGATGCAGAGTTTACTGACTTTGATAACGCGCCGTGTTATGCCGGCCAGACCGAAGCACTGGGTTGTTCAAGCGTTGCTGGCTTTAGTACTCAAAGTCTAAACGGGAAGTCTTTGCCGCTGGCGCCTGATACCAGTTACACCTTGAGCGCACGTTATGATTTCCAATTTCTTGGCGCCGATGCACACGCCTATGCGTCATACGCTTATAGAAGTGAAACAGAAGGTGATCTAAACAATCCTGATTTCGTGATTGACAGTTTTGGCCTATTAAACGCGAATATTGGGGCGAATTTTCGAGAAGGCAAATACTCAGTAATGGTGTGGGGTAAAAACCTTACTGATGAGTTTTACGTGACGCGAATATTTAACACCTTTGGCGGGGGTACTAGCCATTATGTCAGTCCGAACTCGAAAAGGCGCTTTGGCGTAACGGCAAGTTATAACTTTTAATTGACCTCTAATCCGCCGGACTTGAGGTGGTTCGGCGGATGCGATGTAAACAAAGTCTGGGAAGAAGTATGGAAGTCACTCAAGAAGTTGCTACGCACCAGCAACCGCTATCAGGATTGAAAGTCTTGGACTTAAGCTCAGGCCCTGCCGGTGGTTTGGCCACCATGGTGCTTGCGGACTTTGGTGCCTGCGTTATCCGCTATGCCGATAGCGAATACGAATATCAAAATGATATGCCCTCAGCGAAGATGTGGTTGCGTGGTAAAGCGGCAGGGAGAGATCTTGAAGGTGACCTGTTGGATGCGGACATTGTCGTGATATCCAGACCCAATGGATTCCCAAAAATGACTCATGCCTACTGCAAGGCTAGCAATCCGGCGTTAATCTATTGCGATATCAGTGCCTTTGGCGATGATTCGACGGTACCTGTTGATGAGGGCGTGGTGGCTGCGATAGCCGGCCGCATGCAAACCTTACAGGGTATTGTGCCCAATGTTGGGCCACACTATGCGGCGGTACCGGTGGCAACTCATGCCACAGCGCAGAATGCTGTTGCAGGGATGTTGGCAGCTGTATTCCAGCGCTTAAGCTCAGGCCGAGGTCAGAAGGTGAGCACCTGTATGCTGCAGGGGCTTATGTCCTATGATCAGGGCCAGTCGTTATTGTTGCAACTTAATCTTGAAACTCCGGTAGACCCGAGTGCACTGCCGAGTTTGAACTATCATCCGGTGCAATGTGCCGATGGGAAATGGTTGCAATTGGGGAATTTGTTACCCCATCTGCTGAAAAATTTCATGCGAGTCATTGGTCTCGAGGAGCTGTTTTCTGAGCTTCCTGAAAACTTGGAAACCGTGCGCTATCGTATTCTAGAAACGATGCAGACCAAAACTTGTGCCCAATGGATGGCCTTGTTTATCGCAGATGGAGATGTCGCCGCACATCCATACCAGAGTGCGAACGACGCGCTAAAAGATCCTGATATGATATTAAATTATCACGTGGTTGAGCTGAATGGTATTAAGCAACTCGGTCCATTGGCAAGATTGACCCGAACACCAGCGAAAATAACCACTGCTGCTAAAAGTGCCGGCGGTTTCAATTGGACCCCTGCGGTAACTGCTACTAACGACCCTGCATTACCGCTCAAAGGGGTTGTAGTGCTCGAGTTAGCCAGCATAATTGCGGCACCGTTGGGGACCTCTTATCTCGCGGAAATGGGCGCCAGGGTCATCAAGGTAGAGCCCATTGGCGGCGATCCATATCGCAATATGTTAGGTGGCATAGGAGCGGTGCGTTGCAACCAGAACAAAGAAAGTATCTGTGTCGATTTAAAGAGCGCTGAGGGCCAGCAGATTGTCAGGCGGTTGGCAAGTCAGGCTGATATTCTTATTCACAACTATCGCCCCGGTGTACCCGAACGGCTTGGCTTTGGCTATGAGGCAATAGAAGGCATTAATCCCCAAATTATTTATCTATCCGCCAACGGTTATGGCACGAAAGGGCCTAGTGCACTGAGGCCGTCCACCCATCCCATTCCCGGCGCGGCCATGGGCGGCGCACTGTATCAAGCCGGTGAGATTGAACACAAACTGCTTGATATTGCCGCTGTCTGCGCAACCGCCAAACGCCTTATGGCAGCAAACGAATTAAATCCAGACCCCAATACCGCGTTGGTAATTTGTGCCAGCATTCTGCTTGGTTTGCTTGGCCGCGAAAGCACTGGCACTGGCCAACAGATATTTGTCGATATGTTTGTCGCAAATGCCTATGCCAATTTTGATGACATGATTTGGTATCCGAAAAAAGCGGATCGGCCCGGTTTGGGCGAACAACTTAAAGGACCTTATCCACTGTATCGCCTTTACCCCGCCCAAACGGGTTGGGTTTTCCTCGGGCTGAAAGCCGCAAAGGAGTGGCGAGCCTTCTGTGCTCTTGTAGACCCTTCGCTAGCGTCTATAGAGCAGCCGTTTAATGCCGAAAATACCAACTTGGCCAGTGCGCTGACAAAACTGTTTGCCACGAAGCCTGCGGTCGAATGGGAAATGCTGCTTAGTGCTAACGGTATTGCCTGCGTGCAGGCGGATAAACATACTCTGGCCGAATTTTTTCACAGTCAATGTCATGACGAGTCAAAATGGATGACCAAAGTGTCACATGATGAACTGGGCGATTACTACCGACACAAATCGATAATCGACTTCGAATACGGTAGGACTTCATTAAAAGCGGGTGTTCGTGCAGGTGTTGATGGCCAACAGTTATTGTCGGATCTTGGCTATAAATGTGACGAAATCGAAACACTTTTTACTAAAAATCTGCTTTGGTCGGTAGACCGAGCATAGGAAAAATTTGTTCAGGCACAACATCATTTAACGCAAACAACAAAACATGCAAGAGAGCTACAAATGAGTTACCAGCACATTATTTATGAGTTAGACAAAGACACTCATGTTGCCACGATCACGCTCAATAAACCTGAGCGTTTGAACGCGATAAACGCTCAAGATCATCTCGATTTACTCGAGCTTTGCCAGCATATTCAGGACGATGATGATGTATGGGCTATTGTGTGGACCGGTGCAGGTAAAGGTTTTTGTGCCGGCGCAGAAGTCGGCAAAGGTCCCGTGCCTAAAGCAATAGACGAGCAAAACCTGAATGAGTTATTAACCGAGGACTCTTGGATTTCTCGTCAGGGTAAAGCGTTGTATGCTATCGACAAGCCTATGATTGCTGCGGTCAACGGCGTTGCTGCAGGGGCGGGCCTGTCTATAGCGCTATATTGTGACTTGCGAGTTGGCTCGCCTGATTCCCGGTTTGTTACGGTATATCAGGAGCGATGTTTGCCGCCAGAGGGCGGCATGTCTTTCTTGTTGTCGCGTATTGTCGGTTTAAGTCGTGCCATGGATCTGTCCTTGACCAGTCGTCGAGTTGACGCCGATGAAGCTTATCGAATAGGGCTGTTAGACCGTCTTGTTACCGCCGACGAAGTATTGCCGACCGCAACTCAAATAGCTATTCGAATGTGCGAATTGCCGCCGGCAGCGGTCAGGGTGAGTAAACGTGCTATCCGCGCGGGATTAAACGCAAGTTTTCTTGAGGCGACTCGAAATGAAACCCAGTACGGCAGCATTATTCGTCGCGCACGGCAGGATGTAACCGAGTCAGTGCAAGCGTTTTCCGAAGGCAGAAAACCCAAGTATCAGGGGCGTTAAAAATATTGGCATGTTGCCCTGGTCGTTAACGCCCGGGCTTAGCGGTAGACCCTCTGATCAGTAACTCCGTTTCAAAGTAAACATGGGGATTGCTTGTTTGATCCTGCTTTCCCTCTGTGATTAACATTCTGGCTGCGGCTGACGCCATGCCTGTGGTGTCCTGGCGTACTGTGGTCAGTCCAGGCCAGACTTGGCCAGCGACCTGTAGATCACCAAATCCTACGATCGAAAGTTCATCGGGAATGGCGACGCCCATCTCATGGGCGCGACGCATGATACCCACCGCCATGAGATCATTAGCGGCGAGGATTGCCGTAGGTTTATTTGGTTGATTTATAATTTCTGTGCCTAGTTCATAACCCGCTTCAAATGAAACATCACCGTATAAAATGGCAATATCGCTACCTTTGACACCCGCTTTATTGAGTTCTTCAAGCGTTCCTTGCAAGCGTGCGCGCACGAAAGGTTGGTGTAAATCACCTGCCGCGATAGCAAAACGTAGGTGGCCTAAGGACAAGAGATACCGTGCGCGGACTCGCGCTCCTTCTATGTCATTGTTGAATACCGCTGGGTGTATGCTGTCTTCATTGTCGCTAAGGATACAAGCTATTGGGATGCCCCAGGAATCCACCTGCGCCAGAAAGCGTTTGTTTGAACTCCAAGGTGCGGTCAATACCAAGCCTGCCAAGGATCTACTCAGTACCGCTAGACGCAAGGTTTCCAACTGCTTTTTACTGGCCGAGGTGAGTGAATACACGGACACCGAGAAGCCATGCTTCTGACACTCGTGTTGGACACCAATAATCACATCTGCATAATAAGACCAACGCGGGAAATCGAAAATTACCAGTGCTATGTTATTGGAACGGCCGAGGCTTAGCTGCCGGGCAAATATATTTGGGCTGAAGTTCAGTGCTTCTGCAGCACTTAACACCTTTTCACGCGTCTTGGGCCGTACAGTCGTTTCATTGTTAAAAACTCGTGAAACGGTTTTAAACGATACGCCGGCTTGCTTTGCTACGTCTCGAATCGTTACTTTTTTCAACGGCCCTTCGGTAGGGCTTTCATTGGTGGGCTTAGGCATTAAGTCGGCGCTTTGGAATAACGTTAATTTTATTCAATTGTTATAGCTCTTGGATCAGTATCAATATTTTTTTAGTGATGCTGAGGTATTGGTTGTTTCCGCTATGGCTGCGCGGGTCTGTTTGAGCCGAGATTAGTGTGCTTAATTGTATTGGTAATGAAAATCCTCACTTCTATGTACAACATCGTTATCAAGGTGTTCAGGAAACAAACGCAATCGGGTGCGGACAACATCGCTAACAAATTAACTCTTCCCATTCACAAGAATAGAAATATACTCATGCGAATGAGTTTTCACACAGTGTCGAGCTTTTTTTTACACCTGATAAAATACAGTTATTCCAAAAGATGTAGGACTCTTCTGAATATAGGAATTATTAAACTTATTATCCCAAATTGCAAAAAGTATCCCAGTCGGTGGTATTGGCAACTTAACAGCCAACATAAGCATCGCCTCAGATCTGTCGTAACCATCGTAACCAAGGTGCAATAGGGGTTACGACGGTTTCTCGGGTTACGACACTTACTACTGACCTCTAAGGGTGCGCTTATTGCCACTGATGCCTATGGGCGCCCTTTGTCCA
>ERZ807291.3720-NODE-3720-length-21150-cov-4.817682_pt1 | contig 21150 bp, 19 predicted proteins | sample MGYA00521257_ERZ807291 | MGnify/ENA primary metagenome ERZ807291 (study PRJEB31413, sample SAMN03169783) | marine metagenome | biome: Marine; feature: Water; material: Subsurface seawater | place: North Sea | collected 2011-04-28 | depth 1 m m ... | reverse complement strand
GGTTCAACCCGGATCCAGATCCGAGTGGAGTGGACATTGACGATAAGTTGGATACGCTCATCGAAACCATGCGCGAGTCTATATCCAGAATTGAAAGGGAGGAAAATGTAGAACTAGTAGAAATAATAAAATTGTACTATTAGCTAACATTCGGCCTTTGAAATGTTCAAGGGTGTAAAAGAGGTAAAACGTCCAAAGTGGTAATTTGGACGTTTTAGACAATATCTATAGAGTATGTAGGTTGCAACATTCACATGTTAGTTAGTATTTACTCCATCGCTGCTTGTTGAAAGGAGACACAATCAGGTCTCCTAGATTCTTTTTCAATCGATCTATCTCGTTGTCGTTCGCAATGTCCTTCCTTGTTTGGGGGTAGGGGGAGCCGTTCTCCATTATAAATTGCTCGTCTGGCGTGATTGCCGGTTTTTTTCCGTAGCAGTTCACGCCGTATTTTACATTGGGGTTCTTCATGTAGCCTCCATTTATACCCGGACGCCCGCAGTCGTTCTCATGTCCTGGTATTGTCTGGAGCTTGTCGTAGGTGTCCTTCTGGGTAGGAAACAAGGCCAGCTGGTCCTCGCTCCAGCCGTAATTGCACCACTCTGCGCCGTTTTCGTACGCCTGTTCAACCTCGTCGTATCTTGCGAGCCGGGCTCCGTAGGCAGTGCATAGATTCTTGGCGGTGCTATACCCAAAATAATTCCCGGGGATGTTGAAGACCTGATCGCCCGAGGAAGCTGGCTCTGGCGTATCTGGATGGGAGGGGTCATCCGGCGTGTCAGAAGGATCCAGTGTTTTGTGATCCACCACCACGTCTATCTCGGTACCCGTGCTGGTTTTTTCAATCGTGGTGTACACAGAGGTTCCGAACAAATAACGCACGCCACCCACCAGAAGTAGGAGGCCAATAATCACAGCAATCATGATAATGAACAGATTGTTCGTTTTTGCATTGTCTTCTTGCTGGAAAGACTGCGATTCGGACCCATTGCTTCCTAAAGTTGAAACAAGAATACTCACTACCATAAGTACTACAAAAATCAACACCAGCGTCCCCCCTCCGAAGAGTACATTGTCCAACAAATCAGTGATGGGGTCAACGTCTTGGTTCTCGGTGTCTTTGTCTTTGTCCATGCTACTAGTACTATATACCAACAATATATATTTTGATATGACTACTTTTTCCTGTAAAACAAGCAATACGCCTTGGGCGTGACAATCGTGTCGGTGTTTTTGATCTCGGTCACGTCGGTGTCATTAAACATATACCATTTCCCGTTTGCATTTTTCGTGGCCGCGTAATAGTGTCCGCCTAATGTCCCTCCTGAATGATACCCTACACCATACAGCGTATATACATAGCTTGTGTTTTTGTATCCTATGACATAGGGGGACAAGTCCATATCCTCCACAGGAAAGGTCACCATCTTTTGATTTTTATTGCCGTTCCCGTTGAAGCGCTTCAGATCAATACAGAGTATCTTGGGGAGACTCCAGTACTGGATGCTCTTCTTCACGTCTTCGCGTTCCCCCGTTTTCTCATTGTGCCATGCATTGTCGCCCGTTAAATGTTCCCCGGACACGTACTCGTCAAAACACTCCTTCAACGTCGGCTCCTTGATCTTTGTCGGGATGGGCAAATTAATCATAAAGAACGGCTCGGGGGTTCGCGACAATTCCTCGTGCGATTGCAGGGAGTGGATGTGTGAGACGTGTACCCCATAAAAAAGGTTCCATATCTCGGAGTAGTCCTTCGTGTACATCTGCTGTATCATTTTGTAACACTCAGACGCAAGCTTGTCGGTTGGCGTCTCCTCTTTGCCGACAATCTTCATTTTCACCTCGCGCTTAAGAGACGTGTGGAAACAATCAATGAGGAAGAGCAGGAATTCTGGCAGATCGTTCTGCTGAAACCCGGTGAATTGCGGGTTCTTTTTGATCGCCGACAACTTTTGAATGGTCTGGACAAACTTTCCAGGAGATATAATGCAATTGTCCGACCACATCAACTTCCGCAAATTATCCCACTCGAGAAGAAGAGCGCTATCATGTGTATCATTCAAACGTTTTTTGTACTTGTCATCATTAAGAAAGTCGTTTAACTCGTATGTGTGCGACAATATCTGCATACAGCTATTGATGTAGCACGTGTTTCCTAGATTTTTTAGACCAGTTAGCCCCTTGTTCTTGTAATGTTTGTGTTGCATAGCTTGTATAATATAGTTGGAATCTATTTAAACATTATTTTTATATAGTTATTAATATACAATGACTACATATCAATCAGTATCCACCCGTATCGATTTCTTATATAGACAGCTAGACGATATCCGGAAAAATATCAATATACACACGCGGCGGTATGGCACCAATCAGTACGCTAGCGCCCACCAGGCGAATATGTACTACCACAGAACTATCGAAGCGTACACAAAAATGTACTCTTGCACACTACAGCATATCGAATACTTGTACACAAGACATGCCGAAGAGGACCCGTCTCCTCCGCTCGACGGAAATTACGCGTTTGTGAATGGACAATACTACCACATTGAAAGCGTCGAACACCTCAATCTGCCGCCCAGAACGCCCAGACCAACAAGCAACCGGGGCCCGCGGCGGTCACCCCCAGCAACACCACACCCAAGTAGGTCGGCGCGGTCTTCGTTGAATCCGTATGCGTCATCTTTTCGCAACACACACACTACTCCACACTCTTCCTTTCGCTATGAACCGCCGCAAGCGCAAGCGGCAGGAGGTGGAGGCGGGCGGCCGTTTTCGGCCTCGTTTCCATCTATATTCGACACGTTTGCAGCTGATCTCCTCGCCGCCAGCACCGCCGACCCAGTCATTGTGCGTCCCTCAGAAGAACAAATCCAAAATGCTACCATCACACGACCCTTTGCGGAAGTCCAGGATCCAATCAACAACCAATGCCCCATCTCGCTCGAACAATTCTGCGCCGATTCGTCCATTATCCAGATTTGTCATTGTCGTCACATCTTTAATCCACCCTCTCTGGCGGAGTGGTTTCGATTTAACGTGCGGTGTCCAGTGTGCAGATACGATATACGCGACGCCGAAAGCCCATCAAGCTCGGTTGATTCCGCGCAGGCACCGCACACGACCACGCCCAGAACTGGCATCGATCACGAGGAAACCGATCCTCTGCAAACCAGTCTCGGTCAGGATGCTGGTATGGATATGGATATGGATACGGATATGAATACGGAAGGAGACGATCTCGCCCACCTGACAAATGTCATTGGAACGTTTTTACAAAACATGGATGTTCCCATCCAACCACAAACCACACTCGACCCGAATCGACCTCTTGCTCCCCAATTGCCTTCGGTGGAAGCCACGCTGAACAGCTTATTACAAGACACCGCTACCCAAGGATCGCAAATCATACACAACCTGCTCACAAACAACATAGACAATATTCGGTTTGATCCCTCTTCAAATAGTCTCTCCTTCGAGACGTTTGTTTATGACGCTTCCGGTAATACAACTACATAATACGTAATACAACTACATAATACATTATACATTATACATTATACATTATACGTTATACATATCCCAGAAGGGAGCATATAATGTATAATAAATATGTGTGTGATCATATCATAACCTACGCACGATTACACGTCAGAGATGGGTTCAAATAATATGTTCATCAACGTTCCATACATATTTAACAAAAACAGGAAAAGTACGCCCAGCAGACTGGAGCTGTTCTCGAGTACCAATTCCGGGTTTGTATAAATGGTTTCATATATATTGTCGTCTTCTTCCGTATCTGTTAGCACGACAAACTCGTCATAGTCTGCATCCATTACGTGCGTGGTATCACCGCCCTTTTTTTTTGTGTATTTCCTTTTTGGTTTTGGTATAACCGAATTCGCCACCTCGTTCTTCTTTTGTTGTTTACCTTGGGACGGCGGCTTTTTATCGACGATCGGTTTAGCGCCGCCGCGGACCCCCTTGAGCGGAGTCGCCGCATTTTCATTGCTCTCGGCGTTTGCGAGTTTCTGAAGATGCTTTTTTGTGGTTATGTGTCTAGCAAAGTCACGCTTGTTGCAAGTATAATATCCACAGCGTTCACATCCGATGATAGTATCTAGAATTTCATTCTGAGTATTCATTGTTTGTGTATGTATATAGAAAAACTTTAACCTTTTTATACACTAATAATATATAACCAAACTGAAATGTATAGAATGTCGATGATAGCCGTTTTTGTGGGCTTGTATGTCTTGTTTGCCGCATCCAAACTGGCGATGGACATGTACCGCAACAGATTCACAAGAATATGTTCGTGGAACATCGAATTCTTCGGCACAAAGAACGTAAACGACCATACGCTGTCCTACTACAATGACATCGTCCGCCGCATTGAAATAATCAACCCCGATATCGTGTGTATCCAAGAAGTTGCATCTGTCCATGCTCTCCAACACGTGGCGTCCAAGCTACAGGACTATTCGCTGTTTATAAGCGACAATGTCACAGACAACAACGCTCGCGGGATAGAAACCAGCGGCTTTGATTACGTCCATCGCGAAATGAACGCTCGTGCAGACGGGAAGGCCATCTCACAGCTGCTGTGCAATGCTGTGTTGGTGAAGAAAAAAATTAACGTGGTGAGGTTTGAGACGATCCATGAGAGAACCATCAAGTGTACGTACTACGACGAAAACATCAAGGAGAATGTCAGCGTCTATAACATACACCTTCCAAGCGACCGCGCGCAAAACAACTCGGCCTCTCGGTATCGTATTTTACAAAACCTCCTCGCCGATGCAATCGACGCCAAGGAAAACGTTGTTCTGTGCGGGGACTTCAACGCCAAAAAGCATTCACCGGAGATACAGCTCGTGATGTCCAACCAATTTCACGAGTCGAATGACATTATACGATCTCTGTACTACCAAAAATATGATCTTACAGACGAGACCACGGCGTCAAGTACATTTTGGAGGAACACGAATCGAGACAATCTAGTCGACACGATAGAGCTCACCAAAATCGACTACTTTTTCGTGAGCAATCCGCTGAAACATCACATACGGGGCGGATTTGTCGACACGTCCAATTGTATTCACGGAATTGACACCATCCTCAACAAATCAAGCGACCATTGTATGCTCGTACTGGATCTGTCCTAGCCGGTTGCCGGGTCTAGTAGATGGTTCTTCCAATGAGTACAAACGCGGGTAATTTTCTGGCCGGATTTAGAAATGAATCAATCTCCATCTCCATCTCCATCTCCATCTCCATCTCCATCTCCAGCTCCAGCTCCAGCTCCATCTCCAGCTCGACCAGACAAAAAGGTAAAACGAAAAAACAAATTCAAAGACACAAACGTAATTCGCAACTGGAGCACGCGCCTCATGGAGTGTATGCGGAATCGATTTTCCGACAAAACCATCGGAAATTACTACCAACTCCTCCACAACGTCATCATCGTTGGCGGGGCCGTTATCGTGTTGTTTAACAACAATCCGTACCACCTGCTCGCCTTGTTGGGTATCGTGTCGTTGGATGCATTTGCGAATGTTGTGTGCAACGACTGCCCGCTCACGTCACTGGAGAGAAAATACCTCAAGTCGTCCCTTTCGCACGACAGACGGAAATGGTTGAAATCGATGGGGATCATGTACAAGTGCAGCCACATTTACGAGTCCCAAGTGGAGTTGATCGTTAACGTATGGACTGCAATTGCATGTAAAATTATCATCATACTGGCACTCAACACATTTACGCCATTGTTTTTGTCCCAGTATGCCGCCGCCCCGGCGTCTGCTGTTGTATAAGAATCTTCAAGAATGATAGAACGATCGATGTGGTCGTTCTATCATTGCATATGTACGCATCCAGAATAGGAATCATTCACTCCATAGCATTCTCAGTCTGGGGGGATCGGTCGTTGTATAGCAAATAGGTGTTGGTCATTGCAATGAACACCGAAATGAACGCAAGAACGATATACGACCACGTGTTCATCAGCATCCTGTTTAGTTTATTTTTATAAAGCTTTTTCAGTATGACCACACAGATGGTACCCAGGATAATGTTGGGCACATAGTGACTCGTGTCTTCAAGGTACCCCTCTTCGCCAGCGTTTGTCTGGTTTTTACTTTGGAACAGCAAATCACATATGTCCGGACCCACGTTGGTGGCAGTGTCCTTGTGGTGTAGTTCGTGTGTCTGGTTGACGTGCAACACCGAGTAGTTGATGTTGTGCACCGACGTATAAAAAACGTAAAGAAGTATGATCACCCATTTGTCAAGAACATTTCCCAAGACAACCGAGTTGATGATGGGAAGCAATAGCCCGAATTGCATTTCCATCATTATCTGAATGACGTGGGACAACCAGTTGTTGTTTTCGTGGTGATAATGGTGGGAAATAGTGAACCAGTTTCGCACATTGTGACTCTCGTTGTGTACCCAGTACACTAAAAACAACATGACAAAAAGGGTCACCACCCCCCTGCCGAATTTTTTCTTGGACACTATCCAGATGGACAACATGAACAAGCACCACGACGTAGAATTCTTGGTGATCGATTGAAACACCCCAGTGTATGGCTGGAACTGGCACACATAATGACCACACACGTCGTTCTTACACGACCCCGTTGATGAGTCCTCCTTTTCCTCCGGTGCATCGGACATCACAGAGTCAATGGTGTCTGCGTCCGCCTGGTCGTTCATCACGTTATCGTCTGTTTCACATTCACCCTTCTCCACGTTCGGATCAGCCTCCGGTTGGTCTTCTTTATTTTTCATCTTCATATACATAATCGCGAAAAATAAAAAACATTTTTAACATACACATACACATACCCAACCCAACCCAACCCATCCGACCCACTCATCCACGCAACCTATGTTGATTTTGTGAAATAGCTCGTAAGCATATTGTTACCGATCTTAGCGTTGTTCGTCACTCGCAGATAATCGTCAAACAACAACGCCTTAACCTCTTTGTTCTTGAGCGTCTCCAGCTTGGCCGGAAACTTTTCGGCGTCTGTCGTTTTCTCCAGTTTCGATACCTCGGCGTTGAACTTCTTGATCTTGATAATCTTGCCTTGCATCTTCCAGATCTTCTCAAGCACCAGCGCAAATACTTGTTGGACCGGCTTCATAATCTGGTTGGTGATGTAGAAGGAGTAGTCGATCTTGATCTTGTTCTCGGCGATATAGGTCGGCGTCTCTATCTTCTCCCCTTGTAGAGCAGTCTTGCTCGTGTTGTGGATATATACAAACGGGATGCGGTCGCCGGGACTCGGTTTTCCACCTGGATCTCGCGCTGTGATGCGATCGGCCAGCACCTTGTGGGCTATCTGCGCCGGGTTCTTGTAGCCAGACCTCAACGATTTGGTGATCACCAGTTTCTCCATCGGGTACTTTTCGTCCACTATGTCCTGGAGACAACCCTTCAGGAAGTTGATGGCCTTCTGGATGTCCTTCTCCTTCATCAGTATATCGATGATGCCTCCGTAAATGTCCTTCACGATCGGCGCGTTGTCGCGGCGCTTCAACACAATCCCCATCTCCTTGCGATTGCCCTTGCTCGGATCCAACTCGTACAACATACCCACATACCGCTTCTTGGACAACAGGCAGAACGGCATAAACGTCTTTTCATATTCGAGGTCGTGAGGACCCTTCAGGAAACTCGAGGCCAGTTGCCCCGCCTCCTGTGCCAATTCGATGGTGATCTCCAGTGCCTCTTTTCCTCGTATCGGCGTTCCGTCCAGCCGCTCGGTGTTGAATGTGAAGAACACCGAATCCGTGTCTCCGTAGATGTACTCGGCCCGCGTGCGCACCTGACCATGGTTCGCTGTGTCACATACTCTGTTTCCATAACACTCCTCGATGATACGTTTGGCATATGTCAGCAGCTTTCGGCCGGTGGAGGTGGTCGATGCGGCAACATCCTTCTCGTAAAACGTACTGGTCTTCGCCCCACACTGACCATACAGCGAATTGGCCGTCAGCTTGTACCCGAGCTGCCTTTTGTCAAGAACATTCTTCATAAACTGATCCGTCTGCTTGGGGATCAGTTTTCGCGTGGCTTTGCGGGCGCCCAGCAACTCTTCCAGGATGGACGGCATGATCGCCCGCTCCCCATCCGGAAACTGCGCAAATCTGCACATCTTTCGCCCGCACTTTACCTTTTCAGCGGCAGCACTCGGCGTCTTGCGAACGTACATGTAGGTGTCGTACGTGATGTCCACGTACTGGTACCCCGGCAAGTTGTCGTATATGAAGTTGCCATCTTTGTCTTTTTCGCCCGTCTCTTCAATGAGGTTGTTCGTCAAGTCATACTCGCGGGACCATACCTTGGAATCGTGGGACAAGTTCTCGCTCAGCATCGATGACGGGTACAGAGACGCATAGTCCACACACGCAACCGGATTGTCCAGGTACAGATCACATTTGGGGTCAAGCACGATGGCGCCCTCATACCCCTCGTCCGCCACGCCCTTTTCTATCACAGGCATCAACGTGTTCTTTTCCCTGCATTTCTTTGCAATGTAACTCGTGAGCTTGATTCCCTGGCCGCGCATCACCAGGAAGTTCATCGGGACGCTGCAAATTGACGCCATCTCGATAAACCCCGTGAGAATATCCACCTTGTTCATCAGGTAATGGACCAGGTTGCAATCCTGAATACAATATTTCGCGATCACTGCTCGGTCGTCGTCATTGCCGTTCGTCATCTCAAAGATGTCCTTGGGGGTCACGTCGTCCTTGGCCAGACACCATCTGATCTTCTTTGTGAAATCCGGCGCGAGGCTCCCGTCCTCGACCTGGAACCACTTCTCCGCCTTGTTCACACAACACACTTTGAATTTGGCACCCCCGTCGTAATAATCGACAGTATGTCCAATCTCTTCGAAATGGATGTAGCTGCCCACCAACAACCCTGTGAGGTTGGTCGTGTGTATGGTGGTGATGTTCGCATTTGCGTCGGCGTCCAGGGTCTTCACATAGTCGCCGATGAAATGACCAGCCACGTAATCCAGCTTGTACGACACGAGATTCTCCTCGCGCCGGAAGAAGTTGTACAAATCCACCTGAAGACGCCCGTTCATCTTGATGAACTGCAAGTCGTGCTGGCCGCTAGCAATCTGAATGCTGCTCTCCTCAATCTTGTACTCCCCGGTGACGCGGTCCTTTTCTGCACAAACCTCGTCGCGGTTGCGGGAGAGCTTCAGAAACTCGGTTGCGCAATGGTTCTCTTCCGCCCGATGATACATAAACTGGTAATCAAAACCAAAGATGTTGTACCCAATGATGATATCGGGGTCCTCGCGCTGAATCAGTTTTTGCCACGCAACCAGCACCTCCTTCTCCGTGTCGTACGTCTCGAGTTGGGTGCTTTCCTGCGGAAGCTTGCTGCACCCGTTCAGAACGATGCAGTGATTCTTGTACGGCTCCGTTTCGCCGTATTTCAAAAAGGTTGAGCCGATAAAGGTCACCTTGTCTCCCTCCAGGCGCGGAAACAATTTGTTCAGCGACATTGTCATCTCCGTTATCTTGCCCTCGCGATCGAACTTGGGGTCCAGCAAGATGTTCATTATCGTGGCCTTCTTGTTGCTGTACTTTTTCACAAACCCCTGGCGCCCGTATCCAGCGTCCGTCGCGTCGTCTTCCATATGTCTCTTTCTGAAACTTTCTTCAATGGTGAGTGCTCGTTTCACATTCACATCATCGCTTGTGATCGAATGCGCCGCTTCCGAAAACCATCTGTCAAGGAGAGCATCCAGGACGTCCTCCGTGGGCCGAACCTTGGGATACACCAGATCGATCTGCAGGATCTCTTCACCAAACCCAAAGGCGCTCTTGACCAGGCGACGGAGCACATCGTGGCAGTTGTCTTCCGTCAATTCCGTGTCGGGCGACTCGAGATGTTCCATGATGTTTCCCGCGAGCTTTTTGTATGATTTAATAGGAACTGGAAAATCGCCGTGGCTGCTGCTTGCCTCAATATCAAAACTGCATATCTTGTAGGGCACGCGCTTCTCGTTGTCGTTCAGCGGAACAATGTCCTTGTACTGAATGAGGTATTCATGTTTGCACGTGGTCTTTTTATCGCGGGCATCCACCTTGATTGCCTTTTTTTCAGGGAGTTTTACCCATCCAGACGGACTCACGTCTCTGACGTGGAAGAATCTCAGAAGTGGCGGGATGTTGGCCTCGTATAGCCGCGTCTGGGTCCCCTCAAAGACAAATCCATTCTTGTGCAGGTGCCGTTCGTTTCTTCCGCCCGCACCCATCGTGTAGGCGCCATACCATAGCCCCTTGCACTTGTTGAATGCATTCACATTCTCAAATTCAATGCGCACGAATTTGTGCTCCTTTCCGCCATCGAATCCGTACAATTTTTTCTTCTTGATGAGTTTGCAGTCCGTGATTGAGTCGGCGTAGAAGTTGCCCAGCCTTGCTTGCACGACCTCCAGGAATCGCCGCTTCTTCGAAAGTGTCCAGTCGTCATCCACCTTGGCATAGAAGTATGGTTTGAATCCGTCCACCAAAACACAACACGACTCGCCCTGTTCGTTCAGTCCGAACATCTGGATCATGAACGAAGTCGTGTCTTTGTACGTTTTGCTATCCTCGCTGTCGCTGCCACTGCCGGCGTTGTTGTCGGCAGAGTACACATTAAAGTCAAACAATTTCACCTCCATACTTGGTAATTGGTATATCTTAGTACATCAACTAATATATATCTAAATGGGTTCATTTTTATTCTTTATGTTACGCCAGAGCGGCCCCCTCCATAATAGAATCCAAAACAACCCCTTCGGCGTCCGACGCTTCGGCCTCTGATCTCGTCTCCCTGTCTGCATCGCCACCTCGTCTAGTCTTGGTGCGCATTCCATACCGCTTTTTACGCCGAGTCGCGCGACCGCGCCTTTTGTAGGTGCTGCGGACTCCCCGTCGCCCCCTTTTTCGCTTGGTGTCTGACCTCGATCTCGACCTATATCTAGTTGGAGTTGCCTTCTTTGCCTTCTTTGTCTTCTTTGCCTTCTTTACCTTCTTTACCTTCTTTGCCTTCTTTGCCTTCCTTGAACGCGCGCCTCCTTGGAGGGAGTACGAATTCCCCTCTTTTTTCTTTATCCAGTCCATAAACGACGCATACGAACGATCGTGTGTTATGTCGTCGCACTTTTCATAGTCTTCGCACACGTCGTTCTTTATGTACCGAATCGTAGGAAACCCCGCAACATTCTCCTTGAGACGCGGGTTGGCGATGGAATCCAGTTTCGACATTTCTACGTCAAAAATACCAATATCGCCGTTGCTGGAAAATTTCTTCTCTAGCTCCATCCACTTTGGACGCGTCTCACCGCATGGCCCGCATCCGTTCATGTACAACAAGACAAAGGCTGGCTTCCCGCTGTCGATGTGCTCATTCATATTGTTCATTAGCACTGGAGAGGCCTTTTCATTCACATGGATAACCGGCATATATAATTCCCTTAGAAATTATTATTGCAAAACACATTGCCATTAAAATCTTTTGCTAATAATATATATACCAATGTCTATACAAACCGCGATCATTATCATATGTGTCATCTCCGCCGTCTATTTCATGATACGAACCTCCGGAGAGGAAGGGTTCAGCAACATAGTAAGCGGGGCTCCTAGTTGCCCAGACACACTCGTCCAAAAAGGAAGCAAGATCTACCTCTACAATTCGCGCCGCGCCGAAGTCCCGGGAGTGAATCCGATCTTGTTCAACAATTTAGAAGAATACGTCGAGTTTCTGGATTGGCAGAAAAGCCAGGGAATAAATTGCCCGGTCTTGTATTTGCAGCAAGTGTATGATGCCTCCGGAAAACTGACGTGCAAGGCCAGACCTTGTGTCACTGAACCACAGGGCGGTCTTCCCCCGACCAACGCAACCTTGGACGCGCGGACCACGGTGTTTAACGCCATTGGCATTACCGGCGTCAACGGGGCGAGCGGGACGGCCGAGGGAAAAAAGGCGTTCGACGTGTATCCCACCGGACTGCCATACACCGACCCTAAAACCCTCGCAAAGGATCCGTCCAATCGGTACGCGAACCTTGAGCGCGTGAAGTTACTCGATTCAAACGTCGACGACAAGCCGTGGAATGAAGGAGGCTACCCAGCCCACGACCCGACATCTTTCTACCAAGGGGTGCATACTCCGCTAGACCAGATGGATGTTATAAATGAAGCAAAGGCAGAAAGCCCCAATCCAATGGATCCCAACTGGGGCGGGCAAAAACACACGCAGAAGCTAGTTGATGGGGGATACTACAAGGAGAACAACGTGTTCCACTACTAAACACGGCTACTAGTACTATACAGAAACGTTCCATCACGGATCCAAAAACTTGACAATGTTGGCAATGCACGTCTTGTTGAGGCGCTTGGACCCACCCTTTGTATTGGGAACCTCGATGCCGCGCAAACACTCCTCGCCCTGCTCCTGCAACTCTGCGATCAGGTTCACAATGCACTTGAATTGTCCCAGAATGGCAATGGCCGCATTTGCGCTGACGCCGGGGATTTGGCACAGCATAATCTCACCTATATTGTTTGGGGTGATATTTTCCTTCTTCGTGCTTTTTACCACGCTCACGTAATCCTTCTCGTCACCGCCACTCCCAACCCCTGCGCTATTTGCATAGTACCCTTCTTTAGAAGACTTGGCCAAGTACTTGATGCTGTTTGCAATGAAAACAGAGCTCTCCTCCAGATTGGTGGTTCTCCACACAGAAAACCCCTTTATGTGGTTCAGTGAAAATATACAAGAGTGCAGCGTGTGCTTGTCTACCCGACTATTGTTCAGGTTGCCTTCAATCAAGTACATCACGCTATGATTATGGATAGGGTGTCCGTCCAGTCTGTAAGACTGCTCCTTGTATCTCCCGTCCATTATGCTTGCAGCCAGGTCGGACACCTTCTTTCTCTCAATGATCAGAATCTCCTTGTCGTCTTGCGCGAAAATAATGTCGCCCACGGGCAATGATTCTGTGATCAGTTCCACGTTCACGGCTCCTTCCAATTTCTCTTTTACTAAAGCTATGATGTCTCGTTCTCTGGAATCGATTTTTACGTAAAACATTCGTATGCTTGATTATCAAGAGGAATGTCTTTAATAACTTACACAAAGTAAGTTATTAAGGTGTTTGCACAACCATCTACTAGGTGATCGGATGATCAGCGGACAAGTAGGTAGGTAGGTAGGTAGGTAGGTAAGTAGGTAGGTAGGTAGGTATGCATTTAGAACATTCCACGACTGGCCATTCTGGCAGTGGACTGGGACGCATTCACGTAGTTACCAACACACTTCAACCCAAACATGGTGTTCATGTCGTTGTTGTTGCAACGATTGATTCCACAGAATCTGCGGCTCTGACGCTGACTGATACCACCAGTTCCCACACTTCCGATGCCACCCATAAGCCCTCCCTTCTTGTTTCCTCCACAGGTAGCCCTGTTAGTAATACTTGCTGCATTGCGCGCTGCTTTTCCTCCACTCATGTATACCATGATTATACAATACGACTAGATAAAAACTTTCAGTATCGGGACAATAAATAAATACAAACGTGGTAAAAAATATAACACATTATGTAAATGTTGTTAAATACCCACTCACCTAAAGAAGAAGAACCCGCAGGGTCGCAAATACCCTTAAAACCGCATCAACTGGCGATGTTGAGGAGATGTCGCGAGATCGAAGAGCGAGACCTCGGCTACGGGATAATGGCGGACAAACCAGGCGCCGGGAAAACGTTTGTCATACTTTCGCTTATTCTCCGCGATGCAGATCCAGGAACAAACATTCTGGTTGTTCCCCACAACATATACACCCAGTGGCTAGGTGCCCTGAAGAGCTTCTCGCCCACAATGACCTATTCCACGTACACCGAGTACGAAGACATCACCGAGCTGTATTTCACCCGGTCCATTCCGCCGTGCGACGTCATTATCACCACATCTCTATATTACAATATCGTGGCAGACTCGTTACACGCAGCCAACCAGTCTGTCAAGCGAGTATTTTTAGACGAGGTGGATAGCATAGACAGCATTGTCACGAAAAAGATCGACTGCAAAACAATGTGGTTAGTGTCTGCGTCCTACTCAACAGCTTGCGTGGAAAATATCGCGAGACACGTGAATGTTGCCGACAACGAAGAGGCGGCAACGTGTCTGTGCGAGGAATCGTTCGTAGATAGTTCGTTTGGTCTAGACTCCCCTAAAACACACAACTATATCTGCAAGTCGTCGTTTCTTGATATGATGCTTCGAAACATTCTCGACGACAAGGAAATGCGCGCTGCCTACGCATCCGACTTCTCTCTCATTGCGCGAAATACCTACAAAAACGTCGCAAGAACCGAGAAGGAGGCGGTCTTGTTCCTCCTGAAGGATCTCATGATGACCATCGACAGCGAAACGAACAAGCTCCAGGATTACTTGAAAAAGGGATCCAGCATCTCGGAGATAGAGAGGGTTAGCAAGGTGGAATGCGAGGCCGTAATCGCCGAATGCGAGGGAAAACTGGACGAGTTGCACAGCCGCATCACGATGCATCAGTTGTGTGTAGGATGTATGGATACCTTGGCAGTGACCGAGACACAACACATCACTTCGTGCTGCAGCAACACATTGTGTTCATCTTGTATCGACACGTGGTACAACCATACATTGTATTGCCCCTATTGTCGCGGAAAGGTGGAAAGGGACACGCATACGCTAGTGGAACCATCTGCAGATACAGATATGCCCGATGTCTCTACAACCGATTATATCTCCCACGACAAACTTCATCTGGTGTCCCGTCTATTATCGAACGATTGCGGGGACAAGGTTCTCGTGTTCTCGGACTACGACAAGGTGTTCACGGACATCCAGCATATATTTAGGGCGAACGGGGTGTGCTTTCTAGAGCTGAACGGCGGAAATGTCGCCAGTATGGACAGCATTCTCTCCGCATACAAAAATGACAAGGTGCGCGTGTTGATGATAAATTCATCCTTCTATGGCTGCGGAATGAATTTAGAAAACACCACCGATGTTGTCTTCTACCACAAAACTGCTCGGGCGATGTATTCGCAAGTCATCGGACGCGCACAACGGCCCGGGCGAACGCAGAGACTCAACATCCACAATCTGCTGTATCTCAACGAGTAGCTTTGACATTGCCTGACCAAGCAGCGAGAAATTCGTCTAGATGGATGAAATTCTTTGTTTTTTATAAGTATGATCTATTTATTCATAACCGCAACAATTACTCCGGCCAGGTCCGTATGGGGGCCCATAGACACGAACGACCGAAAGTCTAGATATGATAGGTGCATATCCGCCACACTTCAGTATATCAAAGAGAGGAACCTCATCAAACCGGTGATTATCGTAAACGATCCAGGAGTGACCAAATCGTTTTTTGATGAGTATGATTGTGACGTGGTGTATGCATCAACGAACAACCCCCGATACCACAACAAGGGAATCAACGAGCTGTACGCGATCAAATGCGCCATTGCGAAATACAATGTCCGCGACGACGACATTATCATCAAACAGACCGGCCGGTATTGCCCTTGTTCGCCCTACTTTTACAACAAAGTGACGTCGTATTGTGGGAAATACGACGCCTTTGCGAAATTCTACAACGTTTGTAGGTTTGAGTACGAAGACAACGACTGCATTCTCGGACTTGTGGGGCTCAAATGCAAATACTTCCGGACGTTTGAGTATTCGCACGATCACAACGGATTTGACGGAGATTCGCCAGAGGTAGAATTCGCCAAACATATTCGCAACAACGTTGACCCTGATCGAGTCATGGCGCTGGGCGAACTAGAACTAGAGCTCAATTTTGCAAACAACCCAGGCGAAAGCCTCTTTGTGTAATGGATTGGTGCTAGCATCGCGACTAGAATGTGTCGTTGCCTATCAAGTATGTTATTACGAAACACACTTAAACAAATGACACCATATTACATCATAGACAGGATGGACGAAAAAACGATTCTGCACGATGACGACATTACGCGCGAGGGGGAGGGATTGGTGTTCAATCCGTACAACCCTCTCAATGTTGAGATTACATTGAATGACGTTCAATCTATTCTCAAGGAATACGGCGTCCCACCAGTTGTGGTGAATATGGATCTCTACAAACGCGCATTTGTGCACAGATCCTACACGAAGCGCCCGTCGTTTGAAAACGTGCAGCAGAACATCACCATTGTTCCTAAACCAGACGACTGCCTGCCGCTCAAAACCAAGTCCAACGAGCGATTGGAGTTTCTGGGCGACGGGCTCCTGGAGCTTGTGACCAAGTACTACTTGTACCGCCGCTTCCCTAAAGAGAACGAGGGGTTCATGACCGAGAAGAAGATCGCCATCGTGAAGAACGAAGCCATCGGGCGCATCGCCTACGAGATGGGGCTCCACCGATGGCTGGTCTTGTCCAAGCACGCCGAAGAGAAGAAGATCCGCACCAACCTCAAGAAGCTGGGGTGCCTCTTTGAGTCCCTGCTCGGCGCCTTGTTCTTGGACTTTAACAAACGCGTGGTCAAGGACGAAGACGGGTGGTTCAACGACATGTTTGTCACCGGACCAGGGTTCCAGATGGTGCAGAAGTTCATCGAGAACATCTTCGAGAAACACATCAACTGGATCGATCTCATCCAGAACGACGACAACTACAAGAACATCCTGCAGGTCAAGATCCAGAAGGAGTTCAAGGTGACTCCGCACTACATTGAGATGGAGCACGATCCAGATTCCGGATATAGAATGGGCGTTTATCTCTGTATCGGACAGCCCATCCACGAAGTGGAGTGGAGAAACGCGCTGGCTTTTATGATGGATTTTCAGTCACTCGGTGCGATTCATGCCCACGCTGAAAAGAATAACGGAAAGGTGTTTGTCTTCATGGGAGAAGGAACCCATAAAATCAAGAGGAAGGCCGAGCAAGAAGCGTGTGCTTGTGCTATCCAGGACATTGACAAATTTTCTACTACATAAATGATGTATGCAGATGTATGCAGATGTATGCAGATGTATGCAGATGTGTATATCCAAAAAGGTGTATATTACTCACCTCTAATATTCACAACGAATATTGCACGTTTCAGTGGTTCTAAGGCAATATTCTATTTGATATCCTAAAGTGTATCTAGCAAGCAACTGGCCTTCTTTGTGGTTTTCTGTCTCATTCTCATATGTGATGTTTTTATTCCTATACTCGCAAATGTGGTTAAACACACCGGAAAATGCATCTCGAATGTCGTCATTTTGTTCTATTTTATCAAATTCACTCATTATATCTGGATGAATAACCAGTTTCAGTTTGGTCATACTATCAAGAAGCGGTTGGTAGTGTGTATCTTTGTCTAACTCGTAAACAAATTCTTGGTTTTCGGTGTATAGTAAGCCATCGTGATATTGTTCTTCTTCTTCTACTTCTAAAATATGTGACTCTATCGAATCATAACATCCCTTGCAATATTTACCTTCTGGAACCTCTTCATCTACATAACATCCACACGATTTCCATATATAACTATTGGTATTGTTTGGAATATACGTTACAAGTTCGCTAATGTCGTCGCTCGATTGAACACCAAACCAGAACTTTCCTTCTATGTCACCGCTATAAAATCGTCCCATATTAGTATGGCTAATAAAATACGTTTAAGCCATTTTATTAGACAATTAGACGGACGTGGCGAAGTCTTTATGAGTTTTCCAAATGAGCTCGGTTGTTTCTTGCTCGGTTGACCAACCACGAACCTTCACCCATTTTTTCTTCTCCAATGTCTTGTAGGTCTCGAAAAAGACAGATATCTCTTTCAAAATATGGTCGGCCAGCCCAGATTTGTCAACAATATCGTTATAATACGGATCGTTTACAGAAACGGCTAGCAGCTTTTCATCTTGACCCTTCTCGTCTTCCATTATCAGATGACAAATGGGTCGCACCTTGCAGAAGGTACCCGGCAACAAGGATTCGCCGGACATTACCAAAACGTCCAGCGGATCGCCGTCGCCACACAACGTCTCGGGCACAAACCCGTAATTGTGTGGATAAAATACCGCGGAATGAAGAACGCGGTCGAGGACAAGAGCCCCCAGCTCTTCGTCATACTCGTATTTGGTGCGCGTGTTTTTCTGTACCTCGATGTAGGCAACCAGTTCGTCTGGGAACGTATGCTTGTTTTGTCGAACCTTGTTTGGATTCATGGATGCAGTCTGGCTATATATAGCATTGTGTATTTTTTTTGGCTATTTGTACACATTGAGAACCGGTTTGTTGATTTCCGTCAAAGCGGTCATTATATTTTGTATGTATATATTATAATGGACGAATCCGAACAAGCGATGTACGCGGATGCAAAGGAGAAATTATACTCTTATGCAGCCTCATACAACGATCTTCTAACAATCTTCACAACATATACAGATGTAGATACCACATTGTTGAAATTTAATTATCCTATCGTAAATAAGGATGGTAGCATGTTTACGATGAACGATCTGGATGAGTTATACGCAAAGGTTTCTTCCGCATAAAGTAAGGTAAAGTAAAGTAAAGTATGTGAATGTACCCTGCACATTGTCTTGATTTGTGGAGAATGTCACTATAAATAATCTGCGGTCATGTACATATAGAGACGTTCTCCACAAACCAAGACAATGTGTGACAAAATGCCAAAAAAGAAAAGAGATGTGCCAGACGACACCCACATTCTCAGGAAGTATTCGAATATTCCGCCACGTATATTGTCGCAGGCAGCAATGCAGCGCATAGCCTCCGCCCCAGAGGCGACGGATTCCGGGAAGTCCTCCGATTCCTCTCGAACACCACAGACAAATGCAACGAGTCATCGTCCGGGTGGGGGAGACAAGGAAATACCAGGGGCTGGGAAAGGCGATGATGACGACGATATCGATCGTCGCGCGAAAAATCTCACCACATTACTCGATGACTATTTCATATTTTGGAACTGAGTCGCTCGATTAATGTTCGGTTGAGTCTGTTTTTATATACAGAGTATATAAGAACAGACAGATATGGACAATTTAGTAAAGAGTAAATTGATGGTCAAGCCAATTGTGGCCCCCATGAAACCGGTTGAGGTTTTCCTACGGGGGGCGACAGAAGGGGAACCCGTAAATATACAAGGTGTCACGATTCGCGATACACGAAAAAAAAACAAGGACTACGACATTGCCGACCTGAGGGAACGGATGAAACAATCTCACCTTTCCAAAGTGCTCGTGAAGCGTCCTGCGATGGAACCCGAAATGACGGCCACGATGGAACCGCTTCTCCCCGCTCCCCCCAAAAAGGCCAAGAAGTTAACCAAGAAAAAATTGGTCATCATCGAGGACGACGCGGACATGGAGCGCGACGACACGCTGAAACTGGATGGCGAAGAGGAGGATCTCGACGAAGAGGAAGAAGAGCGCGCCGAAGCAGAGAGGCTGCGCAAGGAAAAGCGCGGGAGAAAGACGGCGAAGGTCTCCAGAGAGGTGGTTGAAATGGGACCGGAGGAATGGGTCGATCTCCCCGGAACCAAAATCACGCTGCGGCTCCCGAAAAAACAACCCCCCGTCAAGTTCCGCTTGTCCAGCTACTACATGAACAATCGCAAAATCTTCGTGAACTTTGCAAACTCCTTCTTCCAGCAGTACAAGACCGAGCTCGAAGACGCCGAAAAAGCCGTCACGTGCGACAGCATGCGAAACACCGAGTCGTTTTCTCTATTGACTCACCAAAAACTGGTGCGCGACTATATGAATTTGTACACACCTTACCGAGGCCTTCTCTTGTATCACGGCCTGGGGGCGGGCAAAAGTTGCGCAAGTATCGCCATCGCCGAGGGAATGAAGAGCAAGCGCCGCGTCATTGTCATGACGCCCAAATCTCTTCGCGAGAACTACGTCGAGGAACTGAAAAAGTGCGGAGATTTCATGTACAAGAAGAAGCAGCACTGGGAGTGGATTCACGACCCCCGAACGTTTGCGACGATGTCAAGCATATTGCAGCTCCCCCTCGAGTACATAGAGAGAAAGCAAGGAGCCTGGATGATGGACGTGAGCAAGTCCCCCAATGTCCTCTCCACCACCGACATGAAGAGTCTGGACGACCAGATCAACGAGATGATCTTCAACAAGTACTCCTTTATTGCCTACAACGGGCTTCGCGAGACGCGTCTCAAGGAGATGACAGACAACTTCGAGAAGAACCCCTTTGACAACGCGGTGATCATCATCGACGAGGCCCACAACTTCATCAGCCGCATCGTGAACAAGATCCAGAAGGAACGACCCATCGCCGAAAACGATCGCGGCGAGAAGGAGAAGCTGCCCAAAGCCCTCGCGCTCAAGCTGTACGAGTTTCTCTTGTCGGCCAAGAACGCCCGCATCGTCCTGCTGAGCGGAACGCCCATCATCAACTACCCCAACGAGATCGGTATCCTCTTCAACATTCTGCGCGGGTACATCAAGACGTGGGAGATCCCCGTGGTGGCGCAAACCACCAAAAAGGTCACCACAGAGACCCTGCAGAAGGCGCTCATGGGCGAAAAGGTGCTCGACTACCTGGAGTACTCCCCTTCGGCAAAGAAGGTACTCATCACCCGCAACCCCTTCGGGTTCAAGAACAAGACCAAGGAGCGCACCGGCTACCACGGCGTCAGCAATCAGGTCCGCAACCAGAGCGGCGAGGGGGAGTTTGACGACGTGTTTGTCAGCGACGACTCGTTTGAGAGGAAGATCGTGGAGTTGCTGGGCAGACAGGGACTCGAGGTGAATACCCGACTCATCAAGATTCACAACTACAAGGCGCTGCCCGACACGCTGGACAAGTTCGTGTCGCGGTTCATCGATCCAAACACCCAGCACCTGAAGGATGCCGGCCTCTTCAAGAAACGCATCGTTGGACTCACCTCCTACTACCGAAGTCCGCAAGAAGGGCTGATGCCCCGATACGAAAAAACGCCCGAGTACTACCACGTCGTCAAGGTGCCCATGAGCAACTACCAGTTCAAGATCTACGAGGCGGCGCGGTCTACCGAGCGCAAGCAGGAAAAATCGACCAAGTCGAAAAAGGGAACC
>ERZ807291.3713-NODE-3713-length-21165-cov-6.048745_pt1 | contig 21165 bp, 20 predicted proteins | sample MGYA00521257_ERZ807291 | MGnify/ENA primary metagenome ERZ807291 (study PRJEB31413, sample SAMN03169783) | marine metagenome | biome: Marine; feature: Water; material: Subsurface seawater | place: North Sea | collected 2011-04-28 | depth 1 m m ... | reverse complement strand
GTTGACTGGGTTTGCGGCTTTATCGGTGGATACGCAGAAATATTTTTTAGCGCCTATTGCACGGGCAAGACTCAAGCTTTTTATAGTGTTAAAAATATTCACATCTACCATGCGCATGAGGGTGAAGGGGTCCTTCTCACTTCTTACATGCTTAAGCGCTGAAAGGTTGAGTACATAATCATAGCGGCCTTCGGCCGCTATCAAAGCTTCGAATTCTCGACTCCCGCAGTCGAGAGCAAAGGTACGGAAATCGCCTTCTATATAGCCCAGCGTGCTGCGGATATCCCGCACAAGTTCAACCATGTTATTTTCGCTGATATCGACAACATGGAGGGCTTGGGGGTTGCGTTTGAATATCTCTTTGGTGACGGCTTGGCCTATGGAACCCGCGCCGCCGATGACAAGGAAGCGCGCACTATCAACCAAGCTCACGAGCAGTTCTTCCGAGCGCTCTATATCTGTTTCAAATAGCAGAGACTCGCGACCAATCAATGACAAATAATCCATAACTCTATCCAACACGCCAGTGTTTATCTAAACTTCAAATGTTGCATTCTTAATGCCGTCAGCGACGCTAATAGGCGGCGTCCAATCAAGCATTTCCTGAGTATTCGAAATATCAACCTGCATATTACAAAGAAGTCGTTGAGCTAAATCTTGTCGACCCAGCACAACAGCCCCAAGTTTGAGAAACCTTAACGGCACAGGGAATAAGCGCCTTGGCTTACCCAAGGTACTAGAAATCATACTCAATAAATCCGCCGTCGAGACATCATCGCCATCACTCACAAGATAGGTTTGATTCGCTGCCGATCTATGCGTAATACAGACATGAATCAGATCGACCAAATTACCGACTGAGACCAGGCTGCGAAGGTTATTACAGGAGCTAAATGGCAACGGAATTCCTCGTTTTACAACATTGACCATCGTTGCGAAATTGCCTTTTACACCAGACCCGTAAACCAGTGGTGGGCGCAAAATCACAAACTCCATACCTGTGTCGCTGCAAATTTCTTTTAGTCCGAGTTCCGCTTCATATTTTGACAACCCATAGTCGTCCTGTGGATTAGGTTCATCGTAAGCAGTGAGCTTTTGACTCACTTCAGTCCACTCACCATTCACCTTTATGGAGCTAATGAATATGAATCTCGCAACGCCAGACGCCGCGGCTTGACGTGCCAAGTTCAGCGACCCATCAAGATTAACCCGCCGAAATTCCACCAAAGGATCCAGCGCATCATCTTTCATCACATGAACTCTGGCAGCACAGTGCACAACTGTGGTTATATCCTTCAGTAACTCAGACCAGTCGGTCGACCCGTCCAGATCAGCCACTAACCGCTCTTCTACCTTAGCAGGCCAAACATGCCCTCCTCGTCTGACAGCAGCAACCAACGGTTCCCGTGACACAGCACCCAAATAGCGCACTAAAGCACTACCTAAAAAGCCATTTGCACCTGTTACCAAAATCATTGGTGGACCTCCGCATCGGCATATATAGCTGTAGCTTCATCTAATAAATCATCGAGTTTATCTAACAGACCCTTGCGACTAAACTCCTGCTGTGAGAAAACTCGCCCACTAATCCCCATCTCATTACGCGCATACGAGCTCATATTTGCCATTTTCAATACGTTATCTGCTAGGTTAGACGACGCACCTGCAGAACAAACTAATCCCGCATTAGCCGCCAAAACCACGTCCGCGCCTTCGCCATCAAGCATGCCCAATATAGGAATGCCAGAGGCCAAATAAGATTGAACCTTGCCAGGAATTGTCAAACTGAAAACCGGGTCTCTCTTCAATGAGACCAACAGCGCATCAGCATGTAGATAAAACGAAGGCATTCTATCAATATGATAGCGTCCGAGCAGTAGTACCTGTTTTTGTAAACCCCTAGCTTCCACTTCGGCCTTCATCCATTCGTACTTCCGGCCATCCCCAACAACTAGCCATCTGATATTACTGTTCTCTTTCAAAATTTCGGCAGCACGCAATATAGAAGGCATGTCTTGCGCGTCACCGATGTTACCGGCAAAAAGTACATTGAACAAATCAGTGCGCTGGGGAACCTCAGGAGCCACCTCCACAGAGCTGGAATCATAAACTTCTTCTGACCAACTCGGGAAATAGCGAATTTTGGTGTTATCGTCACAGTATTTAGCAATGCTTGGTAAAAAACTTCTTGATTGCCCGAGGACTAGAGTACATCGATTGTAGATAAACCTTACCAATCTACCAACCAAGCGCAGACCAACCTGAGACTTCACAAAGCCAACCGCTGCTAACGTTTCTGGCCACAAATCCAGCGCCCAAAAAACGACCGGCGCTTGCTTTAATCTACCAAAAAGTAAGGCAGGCAAACCAACAGTTATGGGAGACGGTTCGAATACAAATATCATGTCGAAATTTTGCTTTCGAACGCCAACAGCACCCCAGATAGATCCACAAACTATGAAACTCATATAATTGAGTAACAGGCGAATGACGCTCTCTCCACGTGTAACCATTGGCGTACGCACCACCAATGCCCCCTCGTAGTAAGTGTAGCTTTGAGGCGAACGCTTGTAGTCTTCGAACACTTGACCCGCTGGATAGTTCGGAATACCGGTTACTACCGTGACCGAATACCCCTTAAGGCACCAATCCTTAACAAGGTCATTGATTCTGAAATTCTCTGGCCAGAAATACTGACTAACAACTAGGATTCTCAATAGTCACTCAATCGTATTTCTTCCAAACAGTTCGATTCACATAATCTGTATAACTGTGGATAAGCCTGACAACTTTATCTGATACGTTAGGCATACTATAGTCTTGCACCTGCCTCAGAAGTCTATTAGAGCCTCTGGCTTGAGTATCAAGTATGCTTACGGCCTGCAGAACCCTTTCAAACTCTAAGCCTACCATCATTACAACAGCTTCCTCCATGCCCTCAGGACGCTCATGCGCCTCCCTAAGGTTAAGCGCCGGGAAATTTAAAATAGAAGACTCTTCATTAATCGTTCCACTATCCGACAAAACCACTTTGGCATTAATCTGCAACTTGTTGTAATCAACAAACCCAAGGGGCTTCATCAACTTGACTTGAGAATGGAAAACCGCACCCGTAGCTTCTACTCGCTTCTGTGTGCGTGGGTGTGTTGACATAATAACCGGCAGACCGTGGGTTTCGGCCAATTGGTTTAACACATTCACGAGCTTTGAAAAGCTTTTTGGTGAATCAATATTTTCTTCTCTGTGAGCACTCACCAAAAAATATTCATGCTTTCTTAAAGACATTCTGGTCAGAACATCTGAAGCCTCAATTTTATCAAGGTAATAGTCGAGCACTTCACACATGGGGCTACCAGTTTTAATGACCATGTCCGGCGACAGTCCTTCACGCAATAGATATTCTCGTGCGATTGTACTGTACGTTAGATTTATATCGGCGGTGTGATCAACTATTCGTCTATTGATCTCTTCAGGGACACGCATATCGAAACAGCGATTTCCAGCCTCCATGTGGAATGTCGGGATCTTTTGGCGTTTTGCTGAAATCACAGCCATACAGCTATTGGTGTCACCCAACACCAACATAGCATCAGGTGCTTCCTGCTTAAGAACTTTGTCAGCGGCAATAACTACGTTGCCAATTGTCTCTGCACCACTCGAACCTGCAGCCTTTAGAAAGTAGTCTGGCTTACGTATATTTAAATCATCAAAGAATATTTGGTTCAATTCATAGTCATAATTTTGTCCCGTATGGACCAGGATATGCTCACAATGATCATCAAGCTTACAAAGAACTCTCGAAAGTCGAATTATTTCGGGACGCGTACCTACAACGGTCAATACCTTGAGTTTTTTCATTTCAAACCTTACAAATTATCGTATCAGGTTTTTCGCGATCAAATATCTCATTCGCCCATAACATCACAACCAGTTCATCACTACCTACATTCGTAATATCGTGAGTCCAGCCAGGTATCGTCTCCACTATAACTGGATCTTCTCCTGTTGATTCAATCTCAACCACTTCACCTCCTGCCAAATTTCTAAACCGATATTTAGCGTTTCCCTTTATCACAAGGAATTTTTCAGTTTTTGTATGATGATAGTGACCGCCTCTGGTTATACCTGGATGTGCTGTAAAATAAGAAAACTGCCCTGAATCCCGCGTCTTCAGCATCTCAACAAAGGTTCCTCGATCGTCACTATGACTAACGACATCGTAAGAGAATTTTTCCACGGGGAGATAACTTACGTACGTTGCATAAAGTGCTCTCATCAAACCAACACCGACCTGAGGTATTACAAGACTCTCCCGACATTCTTTGAAGGATACTAGTTGACTAGCTAATTCACGCAATGAAAGCGAATAGGTTGGAGTCACATCATGATAACTCAGGCCGTCCGAAATATTGAGCAACGAATTCAACAAACATGCCACTACATCGTCAATATAAACCAGATCCAATGCTCGCTCGGGGTCATTAATCTGTATTGGTAAATCATGTACGATATTGTGGCAAAAAGTAGCCACCACGGAATTGTAATTAGGCTTGCACCACTTGCCAAAAACACCTGGCAGTCTGTAGATCACAGTTGGATTGTTTGACGAGGAGGCAAACTTTTCCAAAGCCAATTCTGCTGCTTTCTTGCTGACGCCGTATGGGTTATCTAACTCAGATTGTGTAGAAGAAGTGAATATTATGGGAATTTTTCGCGCAGCTGTAACAACGGCTTCACAAACTTGCTGTGTCAGACCAAGGTTTACATGTGTGAAATCTTCAACGGAGTCGGGACGATTTTCACCCGCTAGATGAACTACGGCATCACTTTCGGAAACCCGCTCAGCCAACAGCGCCGGTGAATCACTTCGATCAAAAGTTGATATCTCAAAACCGCCGATTTCACCCAAACGAACAACAAAGTTTCTTCCAATAAAGCCTAATGAGCCCGTAATAAGGATTCGCATGTTACTCATCGCCTTGCGCATACTTGCCGCTCTCGACAATCGATTGTATAAACTTTAATCTAAGTAAAAGGGCCTTCATTTCTTCAACATCCAACCGTTTGGTATTATGTGAATTATAATCAGTAGCTTCTGAAATACCTATCTCGCCTTGCTCAACAAATTTGCCATAATTCAGGTCACGTAAATCAGGCGGAATCCGATAATATTCCTGAAGATCCTCCGCTGCTACCATTTCCTCTCGACTTAAGAGCGCCTCAAAAAGTTTCTCACCATGACGAGTGCCTATGATGTCAATCCTGTGAGTAGGCACACCTAACAATTCAGTAAGCGCCTGAGCCAAAACAGCGATAGTTGCTGCAGGAGCTTTTTGCACAAAAATATCACCTGGATTAGCATTCTCGAATGCATACAGCACCAAATCAACGGCATCGTCCAGTGTCATCATAAATCGGGTCATAAATTGGTCTGTGATCGTAATCGGTTGACCGGAATGTATTTGCTTCGTAAACAACGGAATCACTGACCCACGAGACGCCATGACATTTCCATATCGCGTTGCGCATATCACCGTCGAATCACTTCCACGGGACTTTGCTACAACGACCTTTTCCATCATTGCCTTAGAGATTCCCATCGCATTAATAGGATAAACGGCTTTATCCGTACTTAGGCATACCACTCGACTTACGCCACAAACGATAGCCGCTTCTAAAACATTCTCAGTACCTAACACATTTGTTTTCACGGCTTCAATCGGGTGAAATTCGCAAGACGGTACCTGCTTAAGAGCAGCAGCATGAAATATGTAGTCAACCCCACGTGTCGCATTTAGAACCGACTGGTAATCACGAACATCGCCTATATAAAACTTCAACTTTGGATTGCTGTAGAGTTTCCGCATGTCATCCTGTTTCTTCTCATCCCTACTTAGAATACGGATTTCTCTTAAATCGGAATTCAAGAAACGACGTAGCACAGCATTCCCAAAAGAACCCGTTCCCCCGGTAATCAATAGTGTCTTGGTGTCAAACATCAAATTTCTCTTAGAATAGATGGCTACTGAAAATAGCGACAGATTTAGGGCTTCGAAATAATCGTGATTTTCCAAAATAGAATCATAAAGATGTTCATTCTATAAATCATCACAAACAAAGACAAATCCACTAGTGTCACCTAGCTCGATTGGATCAAACGGACAAATTACTCAACTGCGCATAAAGCTCCGAGCATTTATCGTAAAGCTCTTCATTAAACTCGGTCACGATCTTGTCTTTCGATCGATTAAATACAACACTAGACTGGTGATCTACTTCAATAAACTCACTCACATTTGTCCAAGTCGACGAACTGGAGCATAATGATTCGTAGCTTACAAATACAATATTCTTTAACCCTTTGACGTCCAAAATCAACTTCGAGTAGGTTAGCAACCACTGCTCGAGCCAGTGATCAACACTGCCTTTCCCACGAAATAACAATTCATTTTGGGCTAATGGACAATAACCTAACCCAAACTCCTTGTGACCAATCCAGTCCATATATTTTTTAACAAACGGATCTAAGCGCTGAATATCAGAGAATCGAATATGCTGTGAAAGTAACGAATTTGCATGTTGTAGCGGTTCTCTAAATGTAACTAGCATCTTTGACTTCGGTAATAATTTTACCAGCACTTTAGCCCTGTATACATTCTGGTTGTTCTTACTCAAATATCGACTCTTACCATATTTCCGCAGTATCAAACTAATATATGCATCAAACTTTTCCTTAGCATCTTCATTAGTAAATGTTTGCCAGAATACTTCTTCAAATGCTTCAGGCGATTCTGTGGATACAAGTACCCCATCGCCATGAGCACGTTCCCTTTTTTCGCTACCGTCCGATACCCTATTCAACATACCCCAAATATTAGGCGCCATTACGAACGGCATATCAGAATAAGTCAGAGACGCAAATTCATTTGATGCATGAATTGCTTCAAGCAGAATTGTTGTTCCGGATCGAGGGAGACCAGCGACAAACACATGACTACTGTTTATAGCATCTAATTTTTTGCCAGAGAAAAACAGTTGGTCAAGATCAAAACAGATCTCGCGCATATAACGTGTTGACAAACTAATGCGATGCAAAAACTGTTCGATAGGCGAGTAATCACTCATACATTTTTTTTCGTAATCGTGTGTAAGAGTAGCCAATCAACAAAGTTTCGATGAACCCTCCGACTGACAGACATAGATTCAGAAATGCATTATTTGCATAAGCAAATAATGCGAAGCCGAGTAGAATTAGGATCAAGATCATTAACAATCCCGACGTGCGCGAAAGTAATATTTTCGCATACATCAAGACAACCTTCTCCTTCCAATGATCACTTATTTTTGGGGAGGTGACCACTCTAAGCGCGGCAAGACTCTTTCGGAAAATAATTGATAGGGACCCTGAGATATTGCAAATTAGCGCAACCTCGATAGCATAAATGCAGAACAACAGCAGAAGAATATGCTCAATTAATTGGTCGTGCACCCCTATGATACTTCCTACGGCTCTGTCCCTTCATTGTCAGTTTCATCTTTTTCCTCCAAGCCAGAATTATCCTTATCGCTCAATTCTTTTGCTTTGGTCCGCCTGCCCTTAAAAGCCCTCTTGATCGGGTAATATAGAACACCGAACAAAGCGAGAATGATTGCACCTAATATTCCGAATACGACCGCGATTACTCCGCCGCTCATTCCAGGCCCGACATATGCTTGCAAAGAGGCGCACTGGGCAGCCAAGACCAAGAAAATATATACTCTAAATAGGTTCACCTTCACATTCTCCTTCTTTAAGAATTGACTTTACCATTGCTATATCGGATTCTGTATATAGAATCCTCGACCAATTCACAGGGTAAACTTTCATATTACTTGCACGATTCACATGCGACCATCGTAACGTTCCATCAGCGTTAAAAAATAAACTTCGACCAAAATTCGATTCTTCTACCAACAGCTCACCAGTATCCAAAATTTGGGAACGCCCATTTGTTATCGTCCTCACATCTTGTACGACTAATGAGTCCATCAAATAAGTAGAATAGGCGTTTGTTTCGAAGTCATAGATAACCACCCTATTATTATCATCAGCAACATAACCTTTGATGGAATGGATGCCATTATTGTCAAAAATTGATATTTGATGATCGTTCAGAATATCAACATCATGCTGTTGCGACATAAACCCATCGCTACTCCAGACCAACTCGTTACTTGAAGGCCTATATAGAACAATCAAGGATGGGTGTTTAAGAGATATAAACACATCGCCACGTTTCCAATAAAGACTATCCTTTAACACAGGTTGTATATCATTGAGGTGAAGTGGATCGAACACAAATTTCCCATGAGCGGGAAATACGAGATGTTTCATTCCATTTTCAATTAATATTTCCGCCACTGATTTTTGGAAGAGCACTTCACCACTCTGCGAAACTTTGGTTATAGCATCATCAAGAAACTCATTTGGATTGTTTCCGACATATTTCTCATCAACCGCGAAAGGAAACATATGTGTTGGGACCCAAATATTGCCATCACCATCAAGTTCATTAGAATGATGAAATACGTCGTCTGAGTTTTGCCAAACTAGCTCACTACAGAGGTCTATTTTTATCAATGGAGAGTTAGACTGAAATATTAGATTACCGTCAGGCATCAGCAACGGGTGACTAATTCCAAACCGCTGTTCGTTCTGGTCCCGTGTTAAGAACTCGAATTCCGGATCTGAGTTGCTAACCAATGAGTTAATACTATCAACATGGGGGTTCCATGTATGTACGATCTCAAAACTAGTTAAATCGACAAGTTCCACAATAGATTCACTTAAATCGCCATCATACCTCGACAGCAAAAGGTATGACTCGAGGGACAAGAATTCTCCATCAAAGCCACCTTGACCGGGAAAACGATCTTCCATCACAAGCTCATTAATGACAATTCTTTTTAAAACTAGCGGTATTTCAGCCAATGTTACAGCCCATTTTGAGACATACCCAAGCTTGACTGTTCCAACTAATTCTTGTCTAACCAAAATTCCGAAACCAATTGAAAAGCAAAGTCCGAGTATGACTACAAGATAGAGTACCCAGATTTCAATTTTTTTGAACATGACGACAACCTTAGGGATCACCCCGCTACAAATTGGTTTTATCTGACTGAGTCGCTATCCACTTGGATATGTGGACCATTACAAATATTTTTTGGCAGAATTCTATCGTAAAACTCAGCAGCACTACAGCCCACTTTACTGGAATTATAGGAACCAATAATCTGAACCCCATGTACCTCAGCAAACTCTTTAAATTGAGATTCGATCTCCAAATAAATTGGGCGCTCATTCCTCATACAATCGTATAATTTTGGGTGATAAGGAGCCAGAATCAGGACAGCTTTATAGTTCTTTGAATAAGTATCTATAGAGTTTCCAAATCTTCACGCCTTAGGGACCTCAGATACCACTCATTTCTTCTCATATATCTTCATAAGGCAGCGGCTCTTGCCCCAATCGACTTTTGATAAAGCCTACTTCGCGCACTTTGCCGTTAAGAATTTTATAACTAGAAAATACGCAGTGCTGGAATTGCGGTTACAAATTTTGTTCCTTTTTGCCTCAGATAATCCAACTGATCGGCAATTTCGTCAGCCAAGTTCCAAGGCAATATCAATACATAATCCAAACTCGTATTATCTAGGTATGACGAATCAACAATGGGTATATGACTCCCTGGAAGATATTTGCCCTGCTTTGAAGCCGCCGCATCACAAACAAAGTCGATCAAATCGGTCTTTACGCCACAATAGTTGATAAGGGTATTCCCTTTCGCTGCAGCTCCATATGCTGCAACGGATTTCCCTTCATCCACACATTGAATCAAAAATTTAAGAAACTCATTTTTGATGGCATCTATTTCCGGTTGAAAAGAAGAATAGGCTTCTAATGTCTTTAACCCGAATTCACTCTCTAAGGCTATACACTTCGAAACGCTGTCTTCGACCCCTCGCAAGCTTCTTTCGTGACAACCGTATACGCGCAAACTACCGCCATGCGTGTCTATATGCTCTACATCGAATATTTTTAGACCATGTCTTTCGAAGATATTAGTAACACTCGCCAACGACAGATATGAGAAATGTTCATGGTAAATGGTGTCAAACTGTTTATGTTTAAGCAAATTTAGAAAATGAGGAAACTCCAGTGTAATAACGCCATCATCCGACAGCATGTTCTTCATCCCCTTTGTGAAATCATTAATATCTGGCACATGAGCGAAAACATTATTGCCGATAATTAAGTCAGCATTACTATATGTTGAGACCACTTGCCGCGATAAGTCTTCCGTAAAAAAATCTAGCAGCACATCGATTCCAAGAGATTGCGCCACTTTGGCAGTGCCGAGGGTAGGCTCAACTCCAAGACAAGGGATTTGTCTTTCCAAAAAGTTTTTTAGTAAATAGCCGTCATTTGAAGCAAGCTCCACAACAAAGCTACCCTTGTCTAACTCAAGCCTATCTATAATACTCACAGCATAGTGCTCAGCGTGCTTCAACCAACTAGTTGATGTGCTAGAAAAATACGCATATTCATCCTCGAACATGTGGTCAGCAGCAACGAAATCTTGTGTTTGGACGAGCCAACATTTTTCACAAACCAACACTTTTAAAGGAAAAAAACTCTCAGGCTTGACCAAATCATTGAAACCTAAATATGAATTAGATGGCGGCGCATGTCCTAAGTCTGCAAAGGTTATCTTAAGAGGCGCTTCGCAATGTCTGCAATTGTTCACAGTAATAAACCCTTATAATTTGTGGTTATAAATTTTCGATTGCCATCTTTTTCGGACAGACTTGTAATTTCGAGAGGCCAGCTTACATCGACTCGCGGATCCAGTGGATTCACACCATCATCATACTTTGGATTATATGATTGAGAATGGATATAAAGAAGCTGAGCATCATCTGTTAATGCTTGAAAACCGTGAGCTACGCCAGGTGGAAGCAGATAACTGATATTGTTTGTCTCAGACAATATCTGAGAGTGCGTTTGCAAGAATGTTGAGGAGCCGCATCTTAAGTCTAGAGCGACATCATATACTTCGCCTCTTATACATTTGACGTACTTATATTCTGCAAATGGTGGATTCTGAAAATGAAACCCCCTCACGGTACCCTTACAAATTGTCTTAGTGAAATTAATTTGCGCGACGGGAATAGTCCAACCTAATTTTTCCATTATTTCTGAGCAGAATAGTCGTGATAGATAACCTCGCTCATCCTCAACTCTATATGCTTCTACAGCATATACTCCTTCAATAGGAGTTTCCATTTCGCGAAGGGACTTCATATTATCCCTTCAAAGCAACGGAGATCATGCTCACACAGTTCTCTGGCGTTAGCTTTCTGTAGGTAAAAGTCTCTGTACCAATCCACAGTGCGGGTTATGGCATCTCGCTGGGAATATTTACTTTTCCAGCCTATTCGAGAAATAGATTTTGAAGAGTCTAAAGACAACAGACCAGCTTCGTGGAGACGACCGCTATCGGCTAAGACATTAACTTCGCCCCGACCTAATGCGACCTGGGCCTGTGTAATTACATCTATTACTCGAACAGGCTCTTCCCAGCAAGGTCCGAAATTGAACGCACCAGAAAGTGAGGGGTCGTCCCACATATTCATCGCCAATTTTAGATACCCATTAAGTGGGTCTAGCACATGTTGCCATGGGCGTCGTGAACTTGGGCTTCTAATTTCAAGCGCCGCTGACTTCTCGAACCATGCTTTCATGGCATCCGGCAACAATCTATCTGACGACCAGTCTCCTCCACCTATAACGTTGCCGGCTCGGACGGTACTGACATTAACGCCCGATTGCTCAAAATAGGAGGATCGATAGGAATCTACAATTAACTCAGATGCAGCCTTACTAGCACTATAAGGATCATGACCACCCAATGTGTCATTCTCCCTATAAGCCCATTCCCATTCCCTATTTTTATATACCTTGTCAGTGGTTACTATTACTCCCACCTTTACAGATCCACATACTCGAACAACATTAAGAATATTTGCAGTCCCCATTAAGTTTGTAGAAAATGTTTCAAGGGGGTCAGCATAACTCTGCCTTACGAGTGGCTGTGCCGCCAAGTGAAGCACGACATCAGGTTTAAAGGACAATACTTTGTCTTCCAAAAACTCATAATCGCGGATATCACCATAGAACGTTTCATGAAATTCATCGATTTTTGCAAGTCTAAAAAGTCGTTGATCTCCATTATCTGGCAGCGACAATCCTTGAACTGTTGCGCCCAAATGGGTAAGCCAGAGAGTAAGCCAGGACCCTTTAAATCCAGTATTACCTGTGATGAAAACCTTCTTGTTCGCCCAAAACTTTTGCAGCGAAAAATGCTCTGCATCTACCAAGTTTTCCATGGTGCCTTCCTTTTTAACCACATGTCTTCAAGTTGATTTTTATCTCTAAGCGTGTCCATAGGTTGCCAAAACCCTTCATGTTGGAAGGCTTTGAGTTGCCCTTCAGATGCCAATTTTTCAAGCGGCGCATCCTCCCAAGAAATCTCGTCACCATCGATGTAGTCGAAAATTTTGGGATTTAGAATAAAGAACCCCCCATTAATCATATTATTGTCACCCTTAGGCTTTTCGGAAAACCTAGTAACCATGCCGGTATCATCCGTAACAATCGCGCCAAAACGCCCTGGTGGCATAACTGCAGTGACAGTCGCTAATCTTCCATGTTCGTTATGAAAAGCAATTAACTTCGCCAAATCAATATCAGCCACGCCATCACCGTAGGTGAAGCAAAAATCGTCATCGTTCACCAAATGTTGAATTCGCTTTAGCCGTCCCCCAGTCATGACAGAATGGCCGGTGTCAACCAACGTGACTTTCCAATCTTCAGAGCGATTTTTATGTATAGATACGGAATTGTCTCCTAGATCAAAAGTTACATCAGATGTGTGTAACGCATAGTTTGAAAAGAACTCTTTTATTACATAACCTTTGTAGCCACAACACACGACAAACTCATTTATTCCATAACTTGAATAGATTTTCATGATGTGCCATAAAATTGGCTTACCTCCAATTTCAACCATTGGCTTGGGTTTAATATCGGTTTCCTCGCTGAGACGCGTACCCAATCCACCTGCGAGTATTACTGCTTTCATAGTTCACCTTTACTAATCGCTTTAAAATTCAGTCTTGCCAATCTATCTGATAACTTATCTGGCGTAAGCCTACCAGGTCAGTTTCTATTTTTGCTAACTTTAGGTGAGCCCTCATTAAATGGACTCGTTTCGGCGCCGATGCAACTGGGATGATTCCCTATTAGAAACACGGCACCGTTTTCTATAGGCACTGAGTTCAACGCATTCAAACACATGCTGTTTCATTTCATCCCAGCCTTTGAAACGCTCACGATGGAGCCCATCCTTAGGCAATCACCTTCTTGAACCAACTACTATCGACTTCGAGTTCCGCCATCGGTCAACGGTATAGTTAATAGACATTGCAATGAAGTCGCTCTAAGCATGCTCTACTCACGACACAGCTCTTGAACTGACAAAGCGCTTTTGGCTTGTTCTAGGTTGGTCAATATCTAAATATCAACAAATTTTGATGCCTTCATGAAGAATCACCGACATAAACACTATGTCAGGATTCTACTTCTGAGCAAGGGTACTTGTTGGTGAATTATCCAGAGTCCAAAGCTTTCTTAGGACTCCTTATTAGAGAACGATCACAATAGCATTCTCAATGCCTATCGAAACCAGAGGAATTATTACATTAGGGATGATACAAGAGGTGTTATCACCACTAAATTGCAAGAATTCACAGCCAGTAACAGAACTATCTCAAAAGCGCCTCTCTATACTCCATCCTTCTTAGTCCATATATTTTCCTGAAAAAAGTCAACTAAAAATCTTTGTATTGGATAGTGTTCTTCGCTTTTATAGAGGGAGTCCACATGAATTTCTCTAGCCGTTTCATTTTCTATATTGGACTGATTCGTCAGCAACTTCGGTATGGTTCCGTTAATTTGAGCATATTGACTTATACACAAACTGGCGAACCCCTTTACCGTCATATTAACGCCGTCCACTATATCCACAGTAAATTGATCTTTATGAAAATCTACAATCCATTTGTTGATCACCTTTCCAACTTTACAATTCGAAACAAACAATCGATATTGGCTACCCGAAGTATGTAGCTCAATTTGATTATGCTTGACTAAAGAAAGTGGAAAACTGAATTGGATAATATTGGGTCTATTCAACCGACTTAGGTCCCTAGGAAACCCATAGACAGTAGGAACTCTTAGACCTAAGAAATTTATACTTGTAGGCCGCAATAAAATTTCAAAAACCTTTTCCGTGTTGTAATGTAGGAGAGAGTACAAGTTCAATGGATCCGGTCTAGCCCTTTTGCTGATTCTCTGACTTAAATCACCGTGGACATGTATCGTAGAAAGATAAATGATGTTTTTACAATTTGTTCTTATCAAATTTTCTACTAAATAATTAACAAAAGAATTCGCTTTGTAAACAGCGAAGTCAATGTCATCCTTTACTAATTCATCGGTAATTCCCGCCGCGTGTATAAAGACATCACAATCGAACAAATCATTAGAGTGATATCCTGCAGACTTTCTATCAAAGCTACTGGAGTCAAATATACTAACCTCGTGAAAGTCCTTCAAAAAAGAAAATATTCCATTCCCTACAATCCCCGAACCACCAATGATACTTATTTTCATATCATGTTCAATCCTTCTTCCCACAATGCGTCTATCTTTTCATCGGAGTACATTTTGTTAGCATAACTGTTTCCTAACATCCCATGTTTTAACCTACATAATTCATCTTTTGAAAATTCTAGCACCAATTCCCTCCACTCATCAAAACTATCTGCGTATAAATTCTGGTTAGAATCATTCAAGACTCTGACATAACTCGGTATAGGAGATGTTATAGCCGGCAACGACATCCTCCACATGTGAATGAGTTTATTCTCCGGCTTCCAAAAATTCATAGATCTATCACTAGGAAGAGGAATAACGGCAAAATCACATGCAATCGCAATTTTGTTCATCATATATTCACTCCACTGATAAAACCTAAACTGCTTGAAAAATAGAGGAGCCTCCTTTTTTGCGATATCTATAGTATTAAGCTGTAGAAACTGATCGCCGTATTTATAGAAACTCAGGTCAGTTACAAAGTGAAAAACGAAATTAAATTCATTCCTGATGGGTTCGAAAATTTGCTCAATCATCTTAAAAGGCTTAAAGCTAGAACCCAAGCCCTCCCAAAACACGTTTATCGTAGTTTTGTCAGATAGTTGGAAATTAGTTTTTTGTTCAATATTCACGTCAATCCCATAATCGGAGATCAACATTACGTTTTTTGAAATCTTTTCTAACAGCTCATACTGCGCGTAATGCCCTACTATTACCAAGTCAGCCTCTTTACACATTTGAAGGTAAGAATTCTTATAGCTAAATTCCAAATATTTGTGTTTACCAGAGATGAACTTAAACGCGCCCCTAAATAGATCTTTGGTTGTTTTTTCGTCTGATAATAGAAATGGATCGTTAGCATCAAAAACAATCTTACTTTTATGATCACGCTTTTCTCTTCTCCAAAAAGTAATATCAGCTGCTAGAGACAAAACACTGACATCTCCAACAATCCTATCATTCACATAGTCTGAATATGGGATATGATTTCTAGCAGCGTATCTAGGAAATCTTCTTGTATAAGCGGGATGATTGAAAGACTGGTTCGACCCTGCTACATAGGAAATATTACTCATAACATTCCTCGCGCGGGCTAGAAATAATCATATCATAGGCTTTAAGGTAATCACGCAAAACCACCTTTTTATCAAATAGCACTGAAGCTTTGGCTCGTATCTCCTCTCTGGAAAATTTAGAATAATCTAAGACAAGGTCTTTGGTATCAACTGATTCGTCTAATTCAACTACGTGCCCAAATCCATGTGTCCTTGAAATGTCAGCAGCTTCACCTACATTACTATTTAGTAATGTAGGTAAACCACAGCACCAATATTCAACTACTTTAGTCCCTAATCTTGTGAAACTATCAATTTGAGGTGGCAGAGAGTGAATACCAACATCCGAGGCAGATAGGTATTTGAAGAGATCATCTGACCCAACTGAGAAATACTTAAAGACCTGCTTATCGAACTCAAAATCGAGAACGAAAGAATTAAACTCACTTTCGCTATTTGATAACAGAAAGAGAAACTTGGCTTTCGAATCTGAACTAACTATCAATGATATTAATTTGGCCAAATATGCTTTGTTCAGACCGTACAGCCCAAAACTTCCAGAATAAACATACACATTGTTGTTAGTCCAGCCCCAGGCGCCCCTATGTCGGGACCTTTGGTCTTCAGAATAATAGACGTTCTCGGTACTCACTATTATTGGGCAGTGAGCTATATATCTTGGAGAATATTGTTCAAAATATTTAATCATCGATTTCGAAACAACACTTATACCGTCTACATAGTTAATCAGGTCTTCTTCTTGGTTTAACCAATAGTCGTAAATTTTTGAGTTTTGTTTGATCTTTCCCGCCTCAACATACTCAAAGAGGCTTAAACTTCTTACATCAAATAGAATATTTTTCAGCCCTAAAAACTGACAAACCAACGATGGTAAATAGTGACGACAATGAATCAAATCATATTGCTTGGAATTAACAAACAATTTGAAAACCAATGAAAAAAACATGATGTATAGCTTATTCAGACCTATTGATGACGTGTAGTATCTCATCGGGGGAGAAAAGGGAAGATAAACAACTTTGATATTTTTGCTTCTCATCTCTTCGATTTTGGTTTTGTGACCGAGCCATTTCCACGGCCTATTTATCACGGCTAAAGTCACTTCCATGTCTGGTTTAAGTTCAATTAGACCTAGTATATTTTCATACACTTGATTATTAAACAGACCGGAATTGATGTCCTCACTTGTAAAATAAAGCAGTCTCACTCGATCGATCCCTAAGCTGATTAGTGTAATTGAAATGATTTACCACCAGCCAACAAGTAGGCAATAAAACAAAAATAGATTTGAATTTTATGTCTATCGTTAGAAACACGATAACAACTATCATGGGCACTGAACTTTTCGAATAGTGAGCAATAGATTTAAAATAAAACACGTATAAGTAACAGCTTAGAAGAAACCCTAAATTCAAAATCACGTATGAAGGTCCTGAGTCGATCACATCAAAAGAGGACGGCATGATGTACTCATTCCAACTTAAAAATGGCTTGGCAGCTTCCATCGCTAGGGTTATTGGCGACAGATTATATTGGCCCTCCACTACAACCCCACCCTCACTAAACCTTGAGTACTTGGAGAAATCGTGGTCTAGACCAAAAATTACTGCATCTTTCAGTAGGTACAATGTATTAGATATATTTGCAAAAATGCTATCGAAAACACTAATGAAAATCAAAAATGTAGTTGAAAACAAACCGACTTTAAGAGGAATATGACCTCTACTTAACGCAATGAAACCGATTAGTGCAGTAAGTGGAATGACACTGTATCGTCCGCTTAGCAAAGAGGCTAGAGTCCCCAACACTAACTTAAAGACAAACTTCGCATCCAATTTTTTGTCAATGTTTAAATACTCGTAGGTCAAATAAATTGTAAGTACGAAAGGAACAAATTCATATCCCTGGATAAAACCGGAAAACCGATCGCGCGACCCTCCTGAATAGGAAAAAACGCTAGTGAAGAAATTATTTATCGGCGGGAAAAAATAACAAAGCAAAACTGCAGAAACATGAAGAAAAAATATTTTTTCGAGAATTGACGATGTGCTAATTTTGTTTGATTTGATTATCTGATTTGCGATGTGCAAGATCAGCAATAATCTAAATGCATATATACAATACTTTGCATAATTAACATTGTAAAAAAACTGTGAGTAAACTAGTAAAACTAAAACTGGAATTATTAGCAGTGTTAGTGATCGCTTCTTTATCTTGATTTCGTCGAGATTGAACAATGCGTACATTAACAAAATCAAATTGTTAATTAGTTCGAATTTCAAAGTGAATAAAAAAACACAGAAAAATACAACCCACTTTAATTTGAGCACTATAGTTACTCTCTACAAAATCCAATTTTAGATTATCAGGCTCAAAATAAACTCCCCAACAATATTACCTTAACACTTGAATACCATGCTATTGAGGATAGTCGAACCTGCTGCACTCGCGCTAAGGGGTGGAATATTCGAAAGTCTAGCCCGAATCTCTTTACCTCACCTTCACTTTGATGGCTGAAGTGGCCACCGCCATTTAGTCTATTGATCCGTGAGTGATTCTGAAGGAAGTATTCACTTGAAAGTCGAGAAACCTAAAAATTTCGCTAACTTCAGCAAAGGATCTATATAGAACCGATCCGACTGAAAAACATTGTGTGGCACCGGGGCTTTTTCTAGCATTAACTGCAAATCAGCTGGAGAAAAGTCCAGTTTCTTAGATACAAAATCTAAGTCTCGCTGCAATGCTACCTCAGAGTAAAGAGGCGCAGAGAGCTCCACCATCGCTTGTCCACGATCAATTTGTCCAATGCGTATCAGCGCTGACAAATGGACTCTACGCTTGTCGATATTGAACTTTGTAGGCAAAATATGGGCTTGGTAAAATTTGGTGAATACAGACTCATAGTGCTTGCCGCCGTAGTATTCCCATTCAAACTCATCCTTTAGCTCTTGCATAGCTATGTCTTTATTGTAGGGAATAAGGTTTAGAGGTTCCAGAAATTCCAAAAACAGCCCAAACTTTCGCATAAGCAACCATCTCAATGTACTGGTCGAGGGGTAGCTGCGCAACCTTCTAACTTCTCCAAATTTTTTGTTTATCCCTAGAATATTCCTGAAATCGAGTTTATGCCACGACCATGATCCCGGCATACCATGCTCTGTGACATAATTTGTGCCAGACAGAATAAACTTAATCTTCTCTTGCTTAGCTATTTTTATCATACTTGCGAAAATGGCATGGTCGGTCAACGCTTCAACATCAACAACGCCGGCTTTGAGGTAGGCTCTTTGCAATGACTTAAATTCTGGCCAATCTATAATGATCGTATCATACTCGAATCCAGTATGTTTTATTATGTTTCGAATATTTCTGACGGAAATATCGCTATTCCACCCGTTATCAAAATGTAAGCACAATGGGTTTAATCCCCATTTTTTAGCCAATAACGCGACATATGAGCTGTCGATTCCACCGCTGAGGCCAATTAGACAATCATAGTCACCTTTTTGCGATCGAACCTTCTTGATCAGCGAATCAACTTCACTATTTTCTGCAGCAAGCCCCATATACTTTGGAAGCAGTCGCTCTGCCTCTATACAGTGATTACACACACCCAAGTCGTCGAATTCGATATCCGTGTCCGATTCATCCATAACGCAGCGTTCACATACCTTACTCATCTTGTTCACCTTGCCTTGCTTTAGATATTCCTTTCAGAATCACTTGGATAGCTTATCAACACACCTCTTCGACTTCCTGCAAAGATAAAAAAGGACCCCCCCGCAAAACCAGATATATTAAGCTTCAAGCTGCCCTGCAGTTCTGTCAAATCTCTCATACCTCCGGATAAAATTACCGGACCTTTGAATCTAGCTGAAACATCCATCACAGCTTCTAGATCCAATCCATTTCTTTCACCCTCCCTAGTTATATTCTGCAACATTATTTCGCCAACACCAAAATTTGCTGCCACTTCTGTCAAACCCCCTATATTGCCTAGCTTAGCACCAGTCTTGTGGCACCGGACGATCCTGCCCGAGAACATTGTTTCTTCATAATTAATACATAGACTTACACTTTGACTGCCTAACGCATTAACCGCCGATCGAATATCGTCAGCGTCTTTTAGCCTGCTCGAGGAGTAGATCACTTTTTCAAAACCGATTGAAATCGCACGCAACGCGTCCATTTCTCCCCCTAATCCACCTCCGTAGGCGAGAGGCATTAACGCCTCTCCGGCTAGGTCCTCTAATAGAGCCCATGGTGGCGAACTTGTCTTAGAAACACCGTCACCAATCGACAGAACAATAATTTCATCTGCCCCTAGGTCGTTAAATAGCCTTAGTGCCACGAGAGGATCGCCGATATATTGTCGTTTTCGAAACTTCCTGGTTTTTACTAACTGACCATTGTCATCCAGAAGAAGTATCGGAATTAGTCTTTGAATTGGCACTAAACTAGCTTTCCAACCATATGCGGAGAAACTCCAAACCAAAATTATGACTTTTTTCAGGATGGAATTGCGCTCCCCAAATATTACCCGAGATCACCGCGGCACAGTAAGATTTATCAAGTTGTATTAGCATCGCAATATCAGCTTGATCTTCACAAACTAAGTGGTAACTATGCACGAAATAGAATCTCGGTGATTGACGCGTAGGGGGATACGAATCGGTAAAAGGCGAGGCAGTTGGAACAATATGGCTCCAGCCTGCGTTTGGTACTTTATAAATAATTTCATTATCAGGTCTGATCTTCAACACTTTCCCTTTTATCAAACCAAGACCACTTCGATCACCTTCTTCACTAGAGTCAGCAAACAACTGCATACCTAAGCAGATGCCTAGTATCGGTTTTTTCTCGATTAGACCCAAATGCCTGATCAAATCCCACAGATTCCTCCGAATTATACTCTCCACGGCAAAATCAAATGATCCAACACCTGGCAAGACAAAGCGATCAAAATCCATAGGGGAATCGTTTGAACTCACCACGCCAGTTGTCACGCCCAATTTTTTGAACGCGTATTCCAACGAACGAATACTGCAATTGCCTGTATCTATTATTCCGACCTTCAAATTAGTGACCTATTCTAAGTAGTAAATAGCACAGCAAGTCAAACCACTTTATCGAACTAATCAATTGCTAATAGAATGTAGTAGCGTAGTTCTCTGACCCAATGATAAAACTCAAGTGCTACTTTTGCATTATATCACAAGTGTTCATTAGCGTTATGTTCTGGCGTTGTTGCACATGAGTCAACTGTCTGTTCTTACTCTTCATCACGTCATCTTTAGCTGGAAACGAATGAAGGACCGCTTGTCTTTAGCT